>Ga0310695_10000059_pt1 | contig 271333 bp, 178 predicted proteins | sample RumenRJG_04DNA_FD_203882 | JGI IMG/M metagenome (GOLD analysis project Ga0310695, IMG submission 203882) | Bovine rumen microbial communities from Lethbridge, Alberta, Canada - RJG_04 (v2) (version 2) | ecosystem: Host-associated > Mammals > Digestive system > Stomach > Rumen | place: Canada...
ACAAGTACAATACAAGCTCAACCGGAGGCCAAGAAAAAAACTTGATTTCGATACACCAAAATCAAGTTTCTTTAAAAATATCAATAATTTTGACTAATTTCGCACTTGCTATTAGAATTCACAAACTAGTCATAATACTATTCATTCAAATAGCGTACAGCTCATACAAAAAAATATTAAAATCTGTGTCGTATAGCCAAAAAATAACATTATAACATTAAAAATGCCGATGATAATACTTCAAAACCTTAATGATGAAAAAGGTGGTTCAAGATGGCGATCAATCCTTATTAATGGAAATTTTTTTAATTAATTTAAATTTAAATGCTTATGTCGAAAGAAAAAGAGAAAATTAGAGTAATTAAGGTGTTTGATAATGAAGATGATGTCATTAACGATATTCGTAGCCATAAAGACGAACCAGGCATGCTTTGGTCGCTTGGTGAAGATGCTTTCTTGATGAATGTCGCAAATTTTATGTGTCATTTCATTCTACAGTATGAAGCTGGCTTGATATCAAAAGATGAGTTGGATTTATATCTAGGGAAAAAGGATTGTCTATCCAATATCAATCCTTTGGAATTCAATTTTTTACTTGTGTCTACCATCAATGGCTGTACCTACAGAAGTAGACCCTATTATATTGATGAAAAAGACTTGGATGACACTTACTCTAAGATACTGGAATTATATAGCGAACTGTCCATCATGTATTCGTTTGACAGTATCATCGACCAGATACAGAAAATGGTTTCGGATTTTAAGGCAGCTCATGAAGACTTTGATAAAATAACGAAGGATGAAAGATTGGAACGATTCTGGTCATGGAACGGAAATAAGGAATATATGAAGGATGTCTTTTTTGAAAGCCTACTAGACAAATGTAGAAAAACCTATGCTGTTCTAAATCATGAATATAGACGTAAAAATGAAGAACTAAAAAGAATAAACAATGATGAATAACTCTATTGAATATGACATCACTCTAAATGAGGATGATAAGAACTGGGCTTATCTCAGTTTTAAGACACCTATAGGTGAAATAGACAACATTGGATTTCCCATTACATCCGATATTGTTGTCGATGGCATGAAATGCCTTGCCGACCACTTGAAGATAATGGTTCAAATGGAACGAGAGGGCATGTCGGATCTTCAAGATGAAGTTAAAAACAAACCTACCCTGTGAGAAATATAAAATGATAGTATGATTCAATTAATGCAGGCTCTTTTCTCGACGATGAGATTTGAGCCACAACCAAAACGGCAGGATAAATGCACTCGTCCCGCTGCTGATGTTGTAAAACTAGAGAGTGAGAGTGCATCGCCGCCAACTTCAAGCGAAATCCAGAGCAAAACCACTACACGCTCTAGGACGAAGCATGACATCGACGGCGACATAAAGCGACTTGAAGAAGTGTTTTTCGGTGGTCATCCCATGCAGAGCGGCTTTATTATAGAAACCACTTTACATGATTTGCTTGCTGTATGCCCCAGAGAACGCAGACGCAAAGACGCTTATAAATCCTTAATTCATGCCCTTAATAAAATGGGGGTTGAACTTATTATTAAAACCAAGTGAAATGGAAGCAAATTTTAAGCACAACCTTGATGTGGAAGAAAGATATTTTTCTCTTGATATTGAGGCTTTAAAGAATTACGACGAAGGTTTTAGGCAAGCCTACGATAACGGCAAAGAATATGAAATGAGTATAAAGCTCAGCAATATCTACGCTATCTGTCCTAGAAAACGTCAAAGGAAACAGCTGTACGAAAGACTGGTTCAGTTTTTGGCGCATAAAGGCTTGACACTTAGAATCACCAGTCGAAAACACGAGAAGGAAAAAGTGATTAACAATCAATTAAGTAAAGAAAAATATGATTAAAACAGCGGAAATTAATGGAATTTTGTGCCGGTACTACTTTACCGGTAAGGTTTATGTTTCAAAAGATGGTACTGTCGCTGGAATGCCGAACTACAGATGGGGAGGGTACAAGCAGTTAAGTATCATCGAGGATGAAGGCCGAAAGTATATCAAAGTGAATAAGAATAAATCGGTTAGACTAGATTTGGCGGTAATGAGATGCTTTGGCCCACCGATGCCGGTTGACAGCAAGAGATACATGATAAACCACAAGGACGGAGACCTACTGAACTGCGACGTTAACAACCTTGAATGGGCAATACATCACTATGAACACACCGCAGAGGATTCAATTGTGCTAAACTGTTGTGGGAATCGCATAACCGCCTTCAAAGATGGCCATATCGAGAAAGATGGGAAAACAATGACAGTTTATGACAGTATTTATGATCCAGATGTAGAACTAAAGGTGTGTATTGATCCACATATTGCTGTATCAAGGCCCAGGAGCATATATCATGAACATATAAATATTGACAAGATTATGGAAGTCGCTGGCTATATCCAAGGCGATGACATGATACTTTCTTGCCCCCAAATTCTACATATAGACAATGATTGGAAGAACTTCTCATCTGACAATTTGATGTGGGTTGAATATGATGACGAGAGGTTCAAATCTTACCAGTTGAAAAAGAAAGAAGACAAGCACAAGAGGAATGTTGAACTAAATCCGGGCCAAGTGCTACATCCTGGAATGTAGGTTCAAAAACGACATCAATCATGGCCCTGTGACAATAGAACGTTACGGGCCATTTTTCTTTATAACTGAATGATGAAAATAAACAAAAGACAATTGAAACCCCTTGATAATCTGATAAGTATGAGAGTAAATGTATTTCATGAAAAAAGTTTAAAGAATATTGACAAAAACTATGAATGAAATTACTATTAAAGTTCCCGTCGACTATCAATATTTGTCGATGTGGAAAGACTTTGACACATTTTTACCACCAGGTCACATTATATTAAACAAAGAAATATGTGGCTGCGGTTGTACTGACTATTACTTGACCAATAACTCGCCAGTGATTCTTGTGAGTCCACGGCGACGGTTGATTGAGAGTAAGCTTAATGACCCGCGAACGGCCAATAACTTGTTCTACTTTGACAGGAGCGTGAAAGGCTCGACAGTGAATAATACGATTGACGAGCTAAGACGTTACCTAGAAAGCTGTCAAGAAACACCATGGACAGATTCTAAGGTGCCGAAGATTATGGTTACATACGACTCTATGGGGGTTGTTATTGACACTCTTCACGATTGGGGTCTTATGGACCGATTCACTATTGTCGTGGACGAGTTTACATGCATCTTTACGGATGTCAAGCTAAAAGGGTCCACAGAGATCAATCTATTGCACCGGCTAAATACGTTGCCAAACAGAATTGTCTATATCAGTGCGACTCCACTGAAGGATCTCTATCTGCAAATGTTGGACGAATTCGAGTATATGCCCGTTGTGAACCTGGAGTGGCACCCGTCAAGAATCGAGAGAGCCAACATCTACTACTCAAAGATGACGAGTTGTGCCACCGCGTTTGAGAAAATCTACAACAGCTATAAGAACGACGGTTATTTCAAGACCAAAATCGTAAACGGGCTGACATACTACTCTAAGGAGGGCGTGTTTTTCTTGAACAGCGTTCGGGATATCGTGAACATCATCAGAAAGTGCAATCTCACTCCAAGAGAGACTTTGATTATCTGTGCTAACGAAGACAAGAACCGGGCCGCACTAAGGAAGGTGGGGTTTAGGGTGGGTTCAGTGCCAGGGAAGAATAACTACCAGCTCTTGAACAAGCCTTTCACCTTCGTGACTAAGTGTTCATTCGAGGGGACCGACTTCTTCTCTGACAACTCCACCACGTTTATATTCTCCGACTGCAACAGGGAAAACATGACTCTTGACATATCGATTGACCTGCCGCAGATAGCAGGACGATGCAGGTCAAGAAACAACGTGTTCAGGAACGACATCTACTACTATTACAAGAACACCGATACAGAGCAGATTGATGTGAAGACGATGACACAGGAGGTCTTTAATAAAAAAAAGGAGACCGAGTGTTTGGTGAACACTCTATCGGGAGCAAATGTTGATGCGTTAATGAACAAATTACGGGTGGCCCAGAAGGTCGAGAAATACAGTAACGACTACCTGGATGTTGAAATTGCAGCAGACGGAAGTGCTGTGCCAGTCTGCAACAACCTCGCTTTTGTTGCCGATCTCAGAGCAATAGAGATAAAATCGCAACAGTACACAAGCACCTACAAGATGGCGAGTTATATGAAGAACGCAGGTTTTAACGCCTCTCATCAGCAGACTCAAATTGACCAGCTATTCAACATGTTCATGACACAGTTCATGGCCGACAATAACTTTCAACGTAGGATGCAGCTATATGTCGATGCCGTAGAACATAATCCACTACTGCTTGAGAAGATTGAGAATACATCAGCAATACCGCTGGAATACAAGCAATACTATCGTGAGCTCGGTGCAGAAAGGATAAGACGTTGCGCTTACATCGAGGCTAATCTGCAACGCGAGTTGGAAAATCTCAACCAATACTCCAACGTAAAGCTTGACCTCGAGGTGGGTAAAGTTTATTCCAATGCCGAGATAAAGTCAATGATACAGGCTGAGTATAATCGTCTCGGAATGAACAAAACGGCAAAAGCGACAGATATTGAGATGTTTGCTGATGTTATACCTAAGAAATTTACAATTAACAACCAACGAACTAACGGATATAAAATCATTAAAATCAAGTAATTATGGATAATTTAAGTGAAATTGTTGTGAGCACATTCCATTGTATATGTGACACAAAAGACCATGAAGGTAGGAAACGATGCACAGCTGGCCATGTCATCAATGCTATACAAACGAATGAAGTTATAGCGAAGAAGATTGATTACATCAGGACCATTCACGATGACGAACAAAGGAAGGCAGCAAAAAGAGAGTTGCTACCTGTTGTCATGTGGCAGGGCATCTTCAGCGAGAGGAGCAATGACGGGTGTATCTCATTATCCTCACTGGTTTGCATCGACATAGATCATAAGAGTGAGGCCGAACTGAACATGATTAGGACTACAATAGTTCAATGGCCGTTTGTGTATGCTTTCTTCAAGAGTCCAAGTGGTGACGGGTTGAAGGTGGTGGTTAAAACCGATAACTGCAACATCGCTAACTACTCCAATTGCTATCGACAGGTGGAACAGTTATTCATAGACACTTTCGGTGGTATTGGTATTAAACCCGATAACAGTTGTGAGGATGTCGGTAGAGCTTGCTATATGAGCCATGATCCTAATCCATATTGTAACGCTTCAGCAACTTCATGGCACTATGAGTATAAGCCAGAGTTCGACAAGGTTTCATCCTCGGACTCATCTTCAACAAGCCAAGGCAACTATGTGGCTCCGGTATTATCTCCTGGCGAGATGTTCATGGCAAAACTTAATGCTGCCAGATGTCCACTGAATGATGAGCAAATTATCGAAATTCTAGACAGGAAGTTTATGAAATATAAAGTCAACTACACAGATGGGCATAGGACTAAAAGCGTATTTGTCCAAGCAAAGACTCTATGTGAAGCTGGTGTTGATGAGAGTAAAGCCATCAATTACCTAAAGGCTAGATTTCTCCCGACAGGCTTTGATGAGAGAAAACTTGAATGGGAAGCAAGACGAGCCTACGAGAAGACAGGCTCATCGTTTGGTGTATATCGTGGCAACTACAAGTCATATAGTGAGTATAAGAGTTCTCACTAATGCAACAATTTCTACAACATCACTCTAATGTGGTGTTGTTTTTTTCAAAATCAGGACATCTTAGCATGTGAGAGGAACTGGTTTCTTGTTTCATAAAGTGTCCATTTTTTTTGTAGTTCTTAATAGAAATGAGAATTTTCTAAAAAAAATTGGACATTTTTATAGGGATAATAACAGTTCGCCAAGGCTCACTTAATCCGGAGAGAAGAGAATACGCAGCGACACACCCTCTCTTTCTTTACGGATTAGGTGAGCGATAGCGAGCCGTTCTTTATCCTGTGCTACAAGTGTGCAAACCCGAGTGACAAGCAATCCTCTTCACTCCCGCCTTAGACCACGGGAGGGGAGAGACAGATTGCGAGGAGTGAGGTATAGCGATAAGGTTCAGTGAAAACCTGAGCGTGAGCGAGGGACTGAGCTGGTTCTTGAGCGGATTGTGACATGATTCTTGCCACCTCCATAACCCCTCTATCCCCATGTTATATTGTTATGTTTTGTTATAACAACTTGTTATTTCCTTGACAATCAGCACAAACCGACATAATATGTTATAACATCCAAAAAGCAGTGACCCCTACTTTCACAAGCAGGAGCCACCGAAGTAGAGATAATTAATTTAGAGAGAATTATTTATTGTTTCGGTTTTTTTCAATGATTCGTCCAACTTCAACAGGGTAAGTTGTTCCTTCACCATACATATAATTAATCTTCCTCACAATTTCAGCTTGATTCTTAACACCTGAATCCCAAAGATCTAATACAACTTTTTCTTTTTCAGCTTTAGGAATTGGTGGTTGAGTGCTGTTTGCCGTTGGAGAGATGATGTTAACTTGGTTTCCTTGAGATGTAGTTCCATTGTATTCACTCCAAGTCTTGTAATAGTTGTCGAAATAATAGACATAGCTGTTTATTAGGTAGTCAGCGAGATAGAGTGTGAGGTTAATGACATGTTGCCTGTTCTCATCACCTTTCTCTGGTTCACCCCACATCATATGAAAGACAATAGCATAATGCTGGGCCATATTGGCGATTCTCAATCTAACCTCATGCCTTGTTGTTCGATACTCATGGGCGGATAGCTTGTCTTGCTTCTTAATCCACTCATTAAGGACGGCATTTACATAGTCTACACCAGTGTTGTATATAGGTGCTGGCTCGTTGTTGCCATCGGAGTCAGTAATGATGCAAAACTTCTGATTCCATGCATTGATTTGGTTCTGAGTCTTGGTTATCCAATCACCCTTCGGGAGGTTAAATGCTGGTGGAGCTTCACCGACTTGTAGTTTAGGAATCTCCCCCCAAGCTATACGGCTAGCAGTACCTCCCCTAACTTCTTCACCGTTATTTCTTAGAATGAAGGTGTCGACATCTTCCTGTACTCCTGTGAAGACATAGTTGAGATATACGGGGAAGGAACCTCCTGGTATTTCCTTGCTCATTGTTTCCTGGGTGATTGACTCGTTATGAAATGCCTTGCGGATACGATCATAATCCATTCTTTTTTCACGTATGGATGAGTTGACAGAGTTGATTTCAGTTTCCATCATCATCATGTGCACCCCACGATTGAAAGCCGTCAATTGAGCGAAACGAGCTTTGCTCATGTTTGCTCCCACACATTGTATGATTCGCTTCTCAACATTATCTCCTTTCTTATGGTAGAGTTTTTTGTTGTCACGATTAATAATTTGCTTGAACAGCGTTTCGTATATTGTGTGGAATTTGCTCTTTCCACTTGCGGAGTCACCCTGTATTACCACTTGCAGGTTGGGTGCATCTTTTTTACCCTCCAAATTTCGTGCTCTGACTCTTGAGAAGCAGAGCGCACTGAACATCGCCGGAGTTGAGAGCAACATGGGTATGTCAAATCCTGCTGGACTCCCGTCAATAATTTCACTAAGGATAGGCGGCAGGTCTTCATGTGGGAAGTTGATGTTGAACGCATCAATCCAATTGGCATTAAGACCATGTGATGCGGCATACTCTGAAGCTTGAGTAAACTGGCTTGGACAGGTGTAAGTCTCATTGGATTGCTTCTGGGGTTTGCGGAAACGAATTTTGTCATCAGTCTCTGCTTTATGTCTGCGAATTTTATCGTCTGTCTCTTTCTGATGCTTTCGTATCTCGTCATTAGTCTTAGACTTGTTGACCCATTTATCACATAGACTTTTACCAATCTTATAAATTAATGCCGCGACTGTGATAATACCAGCGCCACATCTAAAGGTTTTTAAAAAACCAGAGCGACTTTTCTCGAGATCCTTTGGTGTGCCTTTAACACTACCGCCATCGAGACCAACTTTATACTCAATACGATTATCTTGATTTTGATTCTTTCTCATAACTCTCGTTATTTCTTTAGTTTTAAAAAATATAGGTGTGTTGTTTTGCGAGCCACACCACAGTCATGCACTCTCGCTTAGTGCAATCAATCTTCAACATAGAAGACTGACTGAGGTTTGCCTAATCAAGCACGACTCTTCACTAAATAGGCTACAGCAAGGCCAAAACCACCGACAACTAAGCCGATAGACCATTTCGCAAAAGTTGGCATTTTGGATGCTTTCTTCTGCTTTTCGCTTGTAGATGACTGAGACTTGGACTTAGGTTGATCCATGTCCTTGGGAGCATCAATCTCCTGGTCATACAACTTCTGTCTCATATCTGATGACATGTAGTCGCTGATTGTGGTCGATTCCAGTAAAGGCATCCAATTGCGGTAGTATGCCTTCCAATCAGTCGAATGCTCATACTGATACGATACATGCTCACTATTCAACACAACTCTCGTGTGCTGATGCTTACTCATATATCGGCATCTTTCTTTTGGTGTAATCTTACACATGATGGTTGTAAATTTTATAATTAATAAATGTGTTGTTAATTCCAGGAGAGTTAATGCTGAAGCTATTGTGGAGTAGGTTGTAAACAAAACTACAACGAGCCATCTGACTATTTGCCACCTCATAGATGGGTAGTGATTCTTCAACCCCAGCCTCATGATTCTTAACAGTGACTACACGATTGATACCCGCTAACCTCAGCATCTCTTTGATAGTTTGGTTGTATTTGGCCACTGAGAGAGAAGGGAACAATACTGATTTATCATTGCATATGTAGCGTTCGACTATCTCCCTAGCAGAGCTTGTGAGTTGAACATGAATAACCTTATTGGTTTTCCTTTCTACGTAATGAATGGCTCCACCAATGACGTTTGCGGAGGTAAGCGCTAGCACATCACAAAACCGCATCCCGGTCTCACTTTGTAGCATAAAAATGTCGCGGGAAATCTCAAGGTTAGGTTGATTTGTAAAATCAAATTGATTGAGCTTGTTTAGCTCGTCTTTTTTTAAATAAAATTTTGGCATAGATAAAAATATTATGTGGTGTGGCCATTGGTTTTGTGCGGCCGAAAGCCACACCACGAATAAATTAATTAATGTTTAAATAACCAGTTTCTTAGATTGTCCTTCACTACCACATTGGTAAAGCCTCTCAGCTCGTTTATCAGCTTCAAGACATCCACCTTCTCAGGCTCGGGAAGGGAAATGTGAGTGTTCGTGTTCACCCCGAGATTAACTTGCTCTAGGGAACACTTGCGAATCAAACCGACTAATGCTGCTCTATCGAACGCCATCATGGGCTCGATGGTAACCATCGTCTTTAACCCCAAATCGTGAAGCTTGGCCATTGCATCTGCCCTCGCTACGACACCGGGTGCTTTTCCCATGAACTCGTTGTAGTCACGGTTCGTCTCAATCGTCGTGAGCAAAACAGCCTTCTTCATGACAGGATGGTCTACAAAATCAAGCATCCTTGCCGGGTTTTTACTTTGTAACCAGTAGATATTGTCGAACTTGTCTGCATAGTCAAGTACTCGGAGGATCCATTCATCAGGCAAATCTTGAGCAAATAAGTCGCAGCCTGAGACGACCATGATGGTGTGGCCAGATTCTAGGTCGATTCGAAATGCATCCTCATCGACGTGGATAGGTTTTTGCTTCTTAGTGCTCATCTTCAGCACGTAGCAGTAGGGGCAGCAATGGAAACATGAGCCCTTCAGTGGGTTCCATGTAGCATAAACCTCACTATACATGTGACCTTTCACCGGTTTCAATTTTAGTGATTTCTTTTTAGCCATGAAATTAAAAAATATACAAGCCCGCCCTCTCACAACGGGTTTGTAGTTAGTAAATAATATTAGTTCTCACTTTGGCTGTCACCTTTGAAGTGATCCTTGAAAGTTTTCTCGAAGATAGCCTTGCGGTACTCATCCTTAGACACCTTACCGGTGTCAGTCTTAGTTGCCTTGGCCATCTTCATTTGGTTAACTACATCATCGGATAGCTGTTCGATAAAGGCCACAAACTTTTCAGTAGCGATAGCATTGCCGCTCTCACGCTGCAGCCCTCTCCACAGAGTAGAGACGAGCATTGGAATATGCTTTGTCTTGAGAATTTTATCTTCACCCTCGCCGAACTTCTTTACTAATGAATCGTGAATTTGAACGGCACTGTCGTAATTGGCGAACACATCATAACCGCTTGCAGAAAGAATCTCACCCTTCTTAATTCGATCAAGGTTCAACGTCGCTGTCTCACAAGCAGCTTGATATAGATACCCCTTACGTAAGAGTTCGTTCACCATCTTCCAACCCTTGTGGCATGAGGTTCCTTCTTCGAGTAAACGCTTCTGCATGAAGTCCTGGGTGCCCCAAGTCTTGATGTTGGTGTTTATCTCCTCATAGACCTTAGCAATATTATAGAACCCATTAGCATCTGGGTTGGGGAACGTAGCGTACAAATCTGGCCACTCAGTAATAGGTAGGTTCATCAAATAGTCGAGACGGCCGTTACCATCAATAATTACAATAGCGCTGTCGTCAATATTACCCTTCTGTGACTTGAAGCTGGTAACCTCAAGACCAACAGCTCTAGCCATAGCTGCTGTGATACCGATAAGAACACACTGAGCACCATACTTCTCGATGCTTTCACCAGTCTTCTGCTTGTCTTTGCCGTGGATACGATTAATTTTAGGAGTTGCTACTTCGATACCATCAGCGACGGCTTCCTTAATGTTGATGATGCAGTTCTGCCCGCCAGTGAAGGGGGTAGCATGGTAGCGTGTGTCGTTGATTACACGTTGAATCTCTGCCTCGACTACAGCAGTCTGCTGCTTGAGCACTTCCTCCTCTTCTTTAGAATAGTTAGGAGCAAGACGCTTACGTGGTGGCTCAGCCGAAGCACTCACCTTAGAATTATCTACCGCACTTGCATCGGTAGTTGCCTGGGCCTGCTCCTCCTGCCCAGCGGAATCACTAGTGTTGTGTCCTGTTTCACAGCTTTGGAGGTTAATCACTTGCTCAGCACCAGCCTGAGCGTTCTCAGTCTCGTTCGATGATGCCTCGTTGGCACCTTTCTTGATAGCGGCTGCAACCTTGGCAGCGGCTTCTTCAGGATGTAAATAGTTCTTCATTTTTTTAAAATATTATTTATAATTCGCTTGACTTTTTTTTCTATCTTACCATCAGGATCGAGTTCTTTTGCTTGGTCGTAAAACGCCTTGCCTATATGGTAGTCGGCTCCTGTGATAAGTGATTGAAAATGGAATTGTGCCAACCAGTAGCAGCACTTTACCTTTATTGTTTCATCACCGATCATGGCTAAATTCATATAATACTTGCTTTGCTCATAATCAGGTATGCCACTCATGACTTGACCAGAAGCGTAATTGACACCAAGGGAATAAGCTGATTTCGTGTCAAATAGGGCACCAATAGCAAGAGCATACTGTGAACATCCTATGTTGCCAGCTTTCTCATAAGCCTTAGCCAATCTGCAAAAGTTTATCTTCCAGAATTTAATCAGCTCTAAAACAGACTGGTAGTCATGGTTGGCGGCATATCGCTCAAGCCTAGTAAGCCTACGTAGGTATTTGTCTATTGTTGCCATAACTATCAGAACATTATTTGTTTAAAATGTTCTTCTTCTTCTCGCTCGATTTCTCCGTCAGGATCATTCTTACGAACGTAATTCAAGAAATCACTAGCTATAGACTGGTCAGCGTTCTTAACAAAGCCATACTTATGCAGCATAGCGACCCAATAAGCACCTTTCACACATCCTCCCAGAGCAGCGTGGCCGAAGTGTCGTTCTGCGATATCATAATCAAAACCCGCTTCGGCTACTCCTGTGACGTGAAAAACGCCAAGATAGTAACATGCGGTTGAATATAGAACCGAAGCTACATTTAAAGCAATTTCAGCTCTTCTAAAATCATTTTTTTCAAGATAGGCATTAAAAACGTCTGAAAGCTTAGTTCCACTATTTTCAATTTGTTTTGCTGCATTCTCGGCATCCTCAAGGTTACCTTCACTAAGAAGGCGGTTCACATACTCCAGCTTGCTCAGCGTGAAGTCAACTTTTATTGGCTTGTTAGCCTCAAGTGTTAAGCCCGAAAGCTTCTTTTTATTTTTTTTCATAATAGTATTTCTTAATAATTTTTAATTGTATAAATTTGTTTTGAAAGATAGTGTGCACTTCCCCTCACGGACGAAGTTTCGCACTGTACGATTGTTTTTGCGCTCACTTTAGGGTCGGGGGAGTGCAAGCCCGTAGAATTGGAATTCTTGACTGCGCACTGGCTGCATCTGGCACGGAGGTGATCGCTCCCCCATAGGGATCATGGCTTACCACCAACCTTCAGCGGCTTTTGCGCAGGGCTGATATCGTAAATATGTCAAAGATCTAGTTGTTGTCGTTTTAGTCGGGTGGCAACTTTCCGGAAAAGAACCGCTCAGGGCGGAGAGTGTGATAACTGCTAATTAATGCCGCCCTTTTCGTGGGAGGGCGACCGAACCCTCATATCATCTAATTAGTTAATGTGTAATGATTAACCTCTGAGTCGCTTTACACCTCCTTTCTTTTGATTTTCAAGTTGCTTTAGCACTTCATCAACATCGTAAGAAATGCATCGTCCGCTACGTATAATGGCAGGAGGAGTAATTATGCCATCCATGACGAGACGCTTTATTGAGCTTTCTGATAGACCAAGAACTTTTCCTAGCCCTTTGTGTCCTCGTACTATCGTATGCTGTTTGGTGTGAAAGTGCCTTTCTTCTTCTATAGAAGTGTACGCGCGTATAACTGCATATTGCATCAATTCCATGACCTCCTCGCCAGTCATGTCAATGATACGCTTGTCAAGAAGCAGTTGGTTTATATTGTAGTTGGAATGTTTCATGTTGCAAAAGTAGTTATTTTTTTTAAAGATACAATATTGCAACGCTCTGACAATCAATATGTTATCAACATTTTAAGGTCTTTAATCAACATTTCTTTTTTCTTAATCAACATAATATTTTAAAAAAAAATAAGATAAGTTCTTAATATTTTGACGTGCCATCGTTTTTTTTGCTAACACCTGTTAAATTCTATCTTTGAGCACCTATTTTGATTAATATTTTTTTAAGTTTCAATTAAGAGAAGAGCTGTTATATGGTATCTGTTTATTACTTGAAAAAAAGAAAAACGAGACCGATTTTTTATTGTCGGTCCCGTTGCTAGTCAATATTTATGTGGATTTTATAGAATCAGAACTATCTAGTGTTGTTTCATTGTTTTCCTGTGTTATTCCTCTTTATTAAGCGATCGATATACGCACTTAGCTGATCCAACTGTAACGGAGACAGCTGATCGATCTTTTTTATCACAATTTGCTTTGTTGTGTTCACATTCCACTTCTCCATTTGTTTTTTCTTTGTAGATGAAGCCGTGGCTATATATGGTTTCATCGCCTCATAAGTTGAATGACCGGTACATTCCATAACCACCTCGGGGGGGATCTCAAAAGCAAGAGAGCATGTTACAAAAGTTCTTCGTGCCATGTGACATGAAATTATCTCATGAAGAGGTTTAAAGGTTTCGTGGCGATCGTTGCCGACATAATACATTTCTTCCACTATGCGATCCAGTCCTGCTTCTTTCGCGGCTGACTTGAGAAAACTATTGAGTTTCTGGTTTGTCGGCACGTCAAATAAGTAATTTCCATCTGTCTTCATGTGTTTGTCAATAAGTGCCTGTGAGAATTGGATGATAGGTATGCTTAGCTTAGTCTTCGTTTTATGAGTAAACAAATTGATAAAGCCGTCACTGATATTATTTTTCTTTAATTCTTTCACATCCGAATATCGCAATGACGTATAGCACATGAAGCAGAAAATGTCACGAGCATTTTGGAGATATTGTTGTTTTAATGGGTACTCGGCAAAATGCATTAATTCATCAAAAGTTAGATAAGTTATTACTTTCTCTGACTTGGGTACATTGCTTACAAACTTTATAGCTTGCTCATTCACTGTATGGCCTTTATCTTCAACCCAACGCAAGAAAGTTTTTAAGTCTCTAAAGCGCTTAGCAACGGTTGTATTGTGATAACCATGATCAAAATACCATTTTTTTAATCCATTCAAAGTGGAACGGTCTAGTTTGCCTAAGGTTATATTGGGACGATATTCACAGAGACACCTCCACATTTGCACATTCTTGTCTCTACTACTTTTACTCCAATTTTTCTCTATCGCTCGCTCACGCATATACTCTCCGTAGATGGCTTTGAAAAACTCATGAGTATCAGTATAATTAGAGGCTGTCTTTTCTGGTAATCGGTCAACATTACCAATTACTTCAGTCACACGCTCTTTAAAATCAGCAGGAGAAGGTATTATGTTTTGTTCTTTAAACTCTTTAAACGTCTTCTCTATACACTCCATACAATGTAATTTGTAAGCATTTACTTCCCGAGCATAAACAATGGTACTGTTGACCTTGTTTGTAGTGTTATATTTTGCTTGCTGTTTCTCTTCATCCCACTTCTCTTTTGGCCATGAGTATCCAAGTGACAAATATACGGTATATTTCTTCTTAAACCATCTAACACGCATAGTAACTATGCCCACATCACTGCGAAGATAAGTCCAAACGTTATAGTTGTAATCAATCATAATGTATAAAGTTGAGTTTTTTGATGCAAAGATACATTATTTTTTTTTAAGGGGGTTACATGGTGTAACCCCTTTTTAGGACATTCATGGACTTTTTTGTCCTTTTGTGGGTTTTAACAAAAAATTGAATATTTGATAATCAGGCCACTACAGTTCAATGGAGGTCTATAAAGGTCTGTTTGCAATTCCTATCAGGCGCACCACTAAAACAAAGTATTCTGCTGATATTCAGTGGAATACTTTTTTGTTTGATGTTTCGCGCTCCCCCATTTTCTTTCGTATAGATAAAAATGGACAAATTTCGCTTTTGTCTTATATTTTTTGCAGAATAATTAATAATGTGCTAAGTACATGACAAAAATTTAAAGATGTCCGATTTGTCCTTGTAGCAAGTCCTTTGCAGCACGCTCTCAATCTCCATCAGGCCGTACCTGACCACGGACATGGCTCTGCGGCCGTTCTTCAAGATGCGTATCGGCTTGACGCATTGGTCGCGGTGGTCGCCCACGAGGTAGGCCCACACGACGGCGATGCACCACGGCCAGCAGCCGCTCTGGCAGTAGAGGCTCGCTTCGCTCGCAGTTTCTAACTATGCCGCATAGAAACTCCTGAAAACCGAAAGGGATCTATGAGTTTTTTAGTTTTTATAATTATAATTGAGAAATAATGGCTAAATTTGCAAATTGAAATAACTCTATTATTAACTTCATAAACTTATAGTGTATGAAAAAAATCTTACTCATTGTCTCATTGCTGATGGTGACGTTTGCAGCGCGGGCATTGCCATTTGTGACAACACCCAGCTCCACCACTCTTCCCATCCACTGGTATCAGCTGATAATTAACGGCAAGTATGTTTATTTTGACCCAAACGCAGACATTTTCGATCAGATTAAATTGACTCCCACGGCATCAACCGAAGATAATTTCCTTTGGTGCTTTGTGCAAGTCTCATCTGACAAGATTGTGATTTATAACAGAGCAGCCCACGGATATTTTGAGGAGGACCAATTTGTTACTTCTGACATAAACAGTTCATACATTTGCCACGTTGTGGAAAGAGCTGCTGGCGGTTTCTTTATCCGCTATTATCATACCGGTGATGGTAGGTATTATTATCTTTATGAGTATATTGGTGACGGACATGATTTTTTAAGTTCAGCTTCAGCAGCGTTATCGACTAGTATCTTTAATGTTAATGAAGTTTTTGTAGAAGGTGATAATGTGCCTGTTGCCGGCGACGTCAACGGTGACGGCAATGTGACAGCAGCCGATGTGACAGCCCTCTACAACTGGCTACTCAACAATGACAATAGTGGAATTGTCAATGGCGACCAAAACAGCGATGGAAACATTACTGCAGCCGATGTCACTTTCGTCTATAATATCTTGCTGGGAAGTAAATAATTTTTGTCTTTTGTGCTATAGAGCGGTTACCGTACTTTTGCAATACGATAACCGCTTTTTTGTGGCTATGTCTAAACTATAAACTTCGTAGAAGGCGCTGAAATATTACATATGTGATAATTTGTGATATGAGTTTTATTTGTACCTTTGCATCATCATGGTAAAAGAGATTCTATACATAGGAGCTGGTGGGTTCATAGGCAGCGTGCTGCGCTATCTGATTTCACAGTTGATGAAGCAAACCGGTGACGGTTTCCCCTGTGGCACTCTTATAGTCAACCTGCTCGGCTGCCTGTTGATTGGAATCCTCGGAGGGTTTATAATCAGAAATGGGAATATCTCACATAACCTCGCACTGTTCCTCACAGTTGGTCTGTGTGGAGGCTTCACCACATTCTCTACATTCTCAAAAGAGGCATTGTTGCTTTTGCAGAATGGGTGCTACTTGAGTTTCATTGGATATATCGCCACAAGTGTGATATTAGGTGTCCTTGCCGTGGCTTTAGGATTATGGATTATAAAATAAATTTGACAAACAACACTTATGGACATTAAACTTGTGCCTTTGACGGTTGCCGACCGTGAGCAGTTTATATTAGACAATCAGCAAGCATTCAAATATGGTGCCCAAAAAGAGTTTGGAATGCGCGATGACCGCATGGAAGAGGGCGAAGAGGTTATCTCACGGAAGACTATAGAACGCTGCTTGGATGACAATCAGGCCGATTATTGTTTTTTGTTGCGCAACTTCTCACTCCTATCAGGCGCACCAAATAAGTATCTTGTTGAAATTCAACAAGATACTCCTTTTTTATTCCTTCAATGTAATTATTGTAACAGCATCACCAATCTTGGAAAAACACGCAAAAAAAGACTCCTTTTGTAAAATCAAATGAGATAAAAATCACTGAAATGTCTATTTTTATAAATTTATTCATCTAAAAATCATTTTCAGTGTCTACTTAAACTATCTGGTGCACATTTTCAGTGTCTACTTAAACAAGCTGGTGCAAAACCTGAATTATTTATCAAAACATTGGTTATGTGGAGAGTCACTTGCTCAGGATGTAGGCGGTCATGGGCTGGAGGGTGGCGGTGAGGCGGCCTTTTTTCACTTGGAGCTGCTGGCGGGTGACGGTGTCGCGGTACTTGCCGTTCTCTATTGTCACGGGGATTGATACTGTGGCCTGGCTCTCGTCGAGGTTGATAATCACGGCGGCTTTCTTGCCTCGCTCAACGATGATCTGCTTGCCGTTGTCGCTGACGATGATGTTCTCGGGCTGGGCGGCGTTAGCGTGGCGGAACTCGTTGACAGCGCGCACCACGGGGTGCTTGAACTCGTCGTTGCCCACCTTGCCTATCTCGTTGTCGCCCCAGTAGTTCTGGCGCGTGCTGCCGTGAGGGCGCGAGTAAAAGAGCGGTGTGCCGTGCTGGCGGGCTGTGAGGAATACCCATCCCAGGCGCACGAGGTCATCGCTCATGGCTGCCGAGGCATGGTCGTTGCAATAGGTGTCGTGCGACTCCACCCACGTCACCAGGTGGGCGGGATCCACGCTGTGATGCCAGCTGAGCAGGTCATCGGCCTTGGCGTCGTGCTTGTTGAGCACGTTGCGCAGCACCCAGCCGTAGTTGCTGGCGGTGAGGTCCATATACTGTGCATAGCCTTGCTCGGGCACGTTGCGGTCTTGCAGCACCTCGCCATAGATAAAGAGCTGGTCGCGGGGCACCGCGAGCCGCAGCCCTTTCACTGCTTTGCGCCCCGTTGCCACGTCCCAAAAGTCGTTCTGTGGCGACTTGGGGTCGCGTGGCTCATCGGGCAGACCTATGTGCTTGGCGGTGTCGTAACGGAAGCCACGTGCGCCACACGAGAGCACATCGTTAACATATTGCATGTAGTAATATTGGAAATCGGGGTTCTCGGTGTTCACGTCGGGCAGACGGCCCATCTCGCCTGTGGTACACTGGTAGCGGTCGCTGTAGTCGGCAATGGGCCACAACCCGTTGGCATGAAAGAGGTTCTCACGGCCGTTGACGGCGCTGTCGAGGCGCGCGTTGATGTGAGTGCGGTCAATCACAGTGTGGTTGGGCAACACATCCACTATCACTCTCAGCCCCAAGCTGGTGGCCTTGTCGCACATGGCCTTGAACTCGTCGCGTGTGCCCAGCTGGTAGTTGCCTATGGTCCAGTCGGTGGGCTGATAGTGGTAGTACCACTTGCCGTTGCCAAAGAGCTGCCTGCCACCGTTGTCGCCAACGTAGCACTCCTGAATGGGCGAGGTTTGCACAATGGTGTATCCCGCGTCCTTGATTTCTTGCAGGTGCTCGGCGATGGTGTTAAACGACCATGACCATGCATGGAGGATAATCTCGTTGTTGCCAGTGGCAGCAGCGTTTTGGGCACTGGCTGTAGGCACCAGGCACATAATCGCAGCTGCTAGAGCGATGTTTTTCAAATTGCGTCTCATAATAGTATTTTGTTCTTAGTTTTTAGTTATTATTGAACAAGCTGACGCTTGCACTACTTAACACGACCGCTGCGCGCACTTATCACTTAAGTTTAAACTCGATGTGGTTGACCTTGTGAAGAATGAAGATGATGACTGCCTCGATGACATAAGCAATGAGGTAGCTGTACCAGATGGCATCCTGGGCAAACTTTGCCATGAGCCACAGCACAGGAATCACCGTGAGCGACAGGATGAAGGAAATAAACAGCGCCATGCGGTGGTGGCTGTAGAGCTTATAGATGATCATAAGTACATAGATGTAGCTGAAGAGGATGAAGCTCAACGCGAAAACTCGCAGCGCATGGCTGCTCTGAGCAAGCATCTCAGGCTCATCGCAGCCAAATAGCTCAGCGATGCCTTGAGGCCACACCCACACTAGGGCACAAGTCACCACCATCGACACGGTGATGAATCGCAAACCCTTGCTGATGACCGTCTTCACCCCCTGCTCGTCGCCCTTGCCCACCTGGATGGCGCCAAGCGACTGCAACGTTTGGCAGGTACCCGAGATGAAGAGGTTATAAACTTGCAGCAGGTTCATGCACAGCGCAAAGACAAAGATGCCTGTGCGCCCTGTGGTAGAGAGCACAATGGTGTTAGCGCTAAGCAAGAGCAACGTGAGGCATATAGAGGCCATTGCCAGCGGAGCGCCCTGCGAGGCGATGCGGCGCCATGTGGCAAGCAGCCCTCCCCCACTCAGCTGCAGGCGCAGGCGGCGGTTCTCGGGTTTGCGCCAGTGCGTGAGCAGGATGGCGATGCCCACGAGGTGTCCCACCACCGTTGCGGCACTCGAGCCGGTGATGCCCCAGTCTAAATATTTGATAAACACGATGTCGAGCAGCAGGTTAACCACGTTGTCGATAATCACCGCCACCGACACCACCTTTGGGCTGCCGTCAACGCCCACCATGGTCGAGAGTCCCCACATCACAATGAACGCCGGGTTGCCAATGAGCAGCACCTGCATGTAGTCCTGAGCCAGTGGCAGTATGCGCTCGTTGCTGCACAGCAGGTGCGCCGTCTGCGAGGGAAACAGCAGTCCGCCAAAGATGGTGAGCAGCAGTCCCACTCCCGTGCTCAGCGTCAGGGCTCGGGTGAAGTAACGCCGCGCGTCGTCGATGCTGTTCTTGCCCAGGGCATAGCCCACAAGCATTCCGGCACCAGCGTTGATGAGCAGGTGCACGGTGAAGATAAACTGGTTGATGGGTTTCGACAGGTTGATGGCGCTCACACCGTCCTCGCTGATGAGGTTTCCCACGATGATGCCGTCAACCACATTGCCCAGACACCCTGACAGGGCCACCAGAATATAGGCCCACAGGTAGCTATAGAATTGCTTACGTATGCTATTATCACACATAATTAAATATCTCTGCAAAATAATCTCAAAGGGGTACAAATGTAGGACAATTCCCCAAAATATACAAATCTTGCTATGGAAATTGCATAATTTTATTCACACATTGTTGTCCTACATGGGGGTCACCTTCGGCTGCAATCCACCTCACAAAATGAAACAATGGGGTCAGACCCCGATGTTTCAAAAAGGGGGTCACCTTCGGCTGCTATCCACCTCAAATGAAACAATGGGGTCAGACCCCGGTGTTTCAAAAGTTATAGTCTCACAGTATCGCGAGCAGGGAGAGCCACATGTGCGGCACTTGAACAGGTAGCCAGGGGGGCGAGGAAAAACACTGGCCGCTCCCCCACTCTTTAGCAGAGCAGGGAGCGGCCAGTTTTAGGTATTGTAGCTCAAAGAGCGCGACGACTCTAGTCGCTGCTCTTGGCGCAGATGAACTCGCGGTTGAGGCGCGCGATGTTGCTGAGCTTGATGTTCTTGGGGCACTCGGCGGCACAGGCACCGGTGTTGGTGCAGTTGCCAAATCCCAGCTCGTCCATCTTGCTGAGCATAGCTTTGACGCGCTTCTTAGCCTCGGCCTTACCTTGTGGCAATAGTGCAAACTGGCTCACCTTGGCAGCCACAAAGAGCATTGCCGAGCCGTTCTTGCAAGCCGCCACGCAAGCACCGCAGCCTATGCAGCTGGCGCTGTCCATGGCCTCGTCGGCAGCCACCTTGCTGATGGGGATGGCGTTAGCATCTTGCGCACCGCCGGTGTTGAAGCTCACATAGCCACCAGCCTGCTGAATCTGGTCGAAGGCGTTGCGGTTCACCATCAAGTCCTTGATAACGGGGAACGCTGCCGAGCGCCAAGGCTCCACGGTGATGGTCTCGCCATCGTGGAAGCGGCGCATGTAGAGCTGGCAAGTGGTGGCTCCGGTAGCTGGTCCATGAGGATGCCCGTTGATGTAAAGCGAGCACATACCGCATATACCCTCGCGGCAATCGTGGTCAAAAGCGATAGGCTCTTCACCTCTCTCTACAAGCTGCTCATTAAGAATATCTAGTGTCTCAAGAAACGAGGTGTCGGTAGGGATGTCCTGTAACTCGTAAGTGACAAATTCTCCCTGCGCTTTAGCATTTGCCTGACGCCATATTTTAAGTTTAACATTTATGTTTGTTTCCATATCTATAGTGAACGAGAAGACAAGAAGACAAGAAGACAAGAAAACGTGAGATTCTTTTCCTAATCGGTTTCGCTTGGGTTAATATCAAGTTCTTTTTTCTTGTTATTAGCAAGAGCCGTTGCCATTCTGATTATTTCATGATCCTGACTTATTAGATTGTCAAAATCATTGCCATTGAGCAAGCCAATCTCATGACAAATAATGAGTTGTGTTTCGATTTCTACTGCAGAACCAATAGCGATATATAAAAAACGTATAAGATCTTTCTTGGTACCACGTCCATTTCCCTCAGCTATATTAGAAGGAATAGAAACAGCAGCTCGTCTAAGTTGAGATGTTAACCCAAACATTTCTTCTTTTGGAAAAGCCCTTGTGACATGATAAATATCTTTCACAAAGTTAATGCTCTTTTGCCAAACTTGCAGATTCTTATGTGTTGGATAATCAGCCATACTGAACTTAGTGAAGGAAACCCTCTCGTTTTCTTGTTCTCTTGTTTTCTTGTTCTCTAAATTAAAATTAATTCTTATAATTTCGTGTCTGAACCTTGATTGCCTCGTAGTGTAGTGGCTCCTTGAGAAGGGTTGGGGCCTTCTCGTCGTCGCCATTGTATTTCCAGCACGACACATAGAAGAAGTTCTCGTCGTCGCGCTTAGCTTCGCCTTCCTCGGTCTGGTGCTCCTCGCGGAAGTGACCACCGCACGACTCCTCGCGGTTGAGGGCGTCGTAGGCGATGAGCTCACCCATGGTGATGAAGTCGCGCAGGCGGAAGGCCTTGTCGAGCTCTATGTTCATGCCCTCTTGAGTGCCAGGCACAAAGAGGTTGGTCTCAAATTCCTTGCGCAGCTCCTTGATTTTCTCAAGCGCCGTCTCAAGGCTCTGCTTGGTGCGTCCCATGCCCACATAGTCCCACATGATGTTGCCCAGCTCCTTGTGGATGGAGTCCACCGAGCGGTTGCCGTGGATGTTCATCAGGTGGTCGAGGTCGGCTTGCACGCGTTCCTCGGCTTCCTCAAACTCTGGGAGGTCGGTCGAGAAGCGTGGCACGGTGATTTGGTCGCTCAGGTAGTTCTGGATGGTGTAAGGCAGCACGAAGTATCCGTCGGCCAGACCCTGCATCAGTGCCGATGCTCCCAGGCGGTTAGCGCCGTGGTCGCTGAAGTTGCACTCACCAATGGCGAAGAGACCCTTCACCGAAGTTTGCAGCTCATAATCTACCCAGATGCCACCCATAGTGTAGTGGATAGCGGGATAAATCATCATGGGGTTGTAGTATTTCACGCCGTTGATCTCGTTGGCCAGCTCACCGGGGTTGACGTCGGTGATTTCCTCATACATGTCGAAGAGGTTGCCATAGCGCTGGCGCACCACGTCGATGCCCAGGCGGTTGATGGCCTCGCTGAAGTCGAGGAACACGGCTTGGCCGGTATTGTTCACGCCATAGCCCTTGTCGCAGCGCTCCTTGGCGGCGCGGCTGGCCACGTCGCGGGGCACCAAGTTGCCAAAGGCGGGATAGCGACGCTCGAGGTAGTAGTCGCGCTCCTCCTCGGGGATGTCGCTGCCCTTTATCTCGCCGTTCTGCAAGCGCTTGGCGTCGTCGATGCTCTTAGGCACCCAGATGCGGCCGTCGTTGCGCAACGACTCGCTCATGAGGGTGAGCTTCGACTGCTTGTCGCCGTGGCGTGGAATGCAGGTGGGGTGAATCTGCACATAGGCGGGGTTAGCAAAGTAGGCGCCCTTGCGGTAGCAAGCCATGGCGGCGCTCACGTTGCAAGCCATAGCGTTGGTCGAGAGGAAATAGGTGTTGCCATAGCCACCGGTGGCGATAACCACAGCATGGGCGGCAAAGCGCTCGAGCTCGCCGGTGACGAGGTTCCTGGCGATGATGCCGCGTGCGCGACCGTCGATGATCACCACGTCGTGCATCTCGTAGCGGTTGTAGCTCTTCACGTTGCCCATCTTGATCTGGCGGTTGAGCGACGAGTAGGCACCCAGCAGCAGCTGCTGGCCGGTCTGGCCCTTAGCATAGAAGGTGCGGCTCACCTGTGCGCCACCAAAGGAGCGGTTGGCCAGCAAGCCACCATACTCTCTTGCGAAGGGCACGCCTTGTGCCACGCACTGGTCTATGATATTGTTCGACACCTCGGCCAGGCGATACACGTTGGCCTCACGGGCACGATAGTCGCCACCCTTCACGGTGTCGTAGAAGAGGCGATACACCGAGTCGCCGTCGTTCTGATAGTTCTTGGCGGCGTTGATACCTCCCTGCGCAGCAATCGAGTGGGCGCGGCGTGGAGAGTCTTGAATGCAGAAGTTGAGCACCTTGAAGCCCATCTCGCCCAGTGTGGCGGCGGCGCTGGCGCCAGCCAGTCCGGTACCCACCACGATGATGTCGAGGCGGCGCTTGTTGGCGGGGTTGACGAGTTTCTGGTGCGCTTTATAGTTAGTCCATTTCTCAGCTACTGGTCCCTCGGGGATCTTAGAGTCAATAGCAGGCTGAGCAACGTTGTTGTTAATGTTTTCTTCCATTTGTCGTAAAATTTTTTAAGTGTTAATTACTCAGCAGCATTTAGCGAACTCGCCTATGCACTCCATGCCAAAGGCAAACTTGCAAGTGAGAGCGATAACCACGATGGCGAAGATGCACATCACAATGGTGGCCCACCACCAGCCTATGCACTTGAGGCGGCCTATCCACTTGTCGTTGTTAACGCCTATCGACTGGAAGGCGCTCCAAAAGCCGTGGGTGATGTGGAACCACAGTGCCACGAACCAAATCAGGTAAACCACGCACACCCAGGGCTGGCTGAAGGTAGCCTTGAGGGCCACATAGCCACTGTCGGGCTCATGCCCCATGATCTCGGGCAGCTGCATCTTGGCCCAGAACTGGAACAGGTGCAGCACCAGGAAGCACAACACAATGATGCCCAGCACGAGCATGTTTTGCGACGCCCACTCCACGCTCTTGGGACGCTTGGTCACAGCATAGCTGTTATTGCCGCGCGCCTTGCGGTTTTGCAAGGTCAGGACAAAGGCGTAGATGATGTGAATCGCAAAACCTGCGGCTAAAATCGCAGTTCCCAGCAGAGCATACCAGTTAGCGCCAAGAAACTCGCACACAGCCTCATAAGCATCGAGCGAATAGACTGCCACGGCGTTCATCAGCGCATGGAATGTTAAGAATAGGATAAGGAAAAGACCGGTGACACTCATCACCACTTTCCTTCCTACCGAAGATTTAAATAACCACATAGTAGTTTTGAATTAAGTTATTAATTGATTTATTTGATTAGTTATCAATGCAATAGCATCCGCCAGTGAGCAGTCACGGTGGAATTAAAGTGCAAATTTACCATTTTTCCTCGTTATTTGCAAGCATGATGGCTCATAAATCAGAAATAATATCTAAATTTGCCACAAAAAAGCTAGCTATGAAACTATTTAAGTGGATATTGCTTGGTGCCGTGCCCGCAGCATTGATGGGCGGTTGCACCAGCAGTGCAAGGGCCACGGGCGAGAGCAGCGCGGTCACGGCGGCCCATGTGGCGGCGGGCGGGCACCGCCTGCTGGTGATGAAGCCCTCGGCAGGCGCACAGCTGCGCTTCGTCAGCCACAAGCAAGCGGGGTTCACCACGTCTCCGAGCATCGACGACAGCACCATCCTGCTCAACGTGGCTGCGGCCTTCACGCTCGACACCGAGACCATGGACGTGTGCGGCGACCAGGTGGTGGCGGGTGAGCGCATCGCCGGCTACGACGACGTCACCGCCACGGGACATGCCCTCATCATTAATAATAAGGTGTATATAAAGAGCAATAGCTGCCTCGACGAGTCGATAAAGGCCGCCGTCGAGGGTAAGGGCTACCTGTTCCAGCAGTGCCACATCGTGGAGGACGGCCACCCCAGGGTGGAGCGGGTGCCACAGGCCATACGCGACCGCCGGGCACACATCATCTACCGCGCGGCATGTGTCATGGGCGACGGCAGCTTTGCCATAGTGCAGGGCGAGGAACCCATGTATTGCGAGGAGTTTGTTGACGCTCTGGTGGCGCTCGGAGCCCAGCAGGCGCTCTACCTCGACATGGGCACCTGGGCTTGGGGCTGGGTGCGAGAGGGCGGCACCACCACCGAGCTTGCCGAGCATTTCTCTAACACCCGCTACCAGAGCAACTGGCTGCAGATTGTGAAATAAATGCATAATGCTTAATGCACAATGCTCAATGCACAATGCACAATGCTCAATGCACAATGCACAATGCTCAATGCACAATGCTTAATGCACAATGCTTAATCTAGAAAATCTAGAATGTCTAGAAAGTCTAGAAAGTCTAGAAAGTCTAGAAAGCCTAGAAAGCTAGAAAATCTAGTGCTTGTGGATGGTGACCTGGGTGGCTCCGAAGCCGTATTCCTGGAAGCTGGCGTCCTGCACTGAGCAGGCGGGCCACTTGCGCTTGAGCTCGGCGAGGATGGCGTTGCGCAGCACTCCCTCGCCCTTGCCGTGGATGAACACGATTTTCTGGCCCAGCTTGTCCTCGTTGGCTTTCATCACCTCGCAGAACTTGGCAAGCTGGTAGTTGAGCATGTCGGCATTGCTGAATCCCGCCAGGTTATCGACGAGCTCGGTCATGTGCAGGTCCTGCACTATGGTCTCCATCTTCTTTTTCTTGTGCTCCGGCTTGGGATGGCGCTGCGGGCGCTCGTCGCGGCGCCGCTTGTCGCGCATAGCGTTCTCGAGGGCGCTGCTGTCGAGGCGCAGCGGCTTGGTGGGCAGGTCGTTGCGAGTTACCTCGAGTTGCAGCACTGGCGTGTCGAAATATTCGGTCTCGTGAAAGCAGTGCAGCTTGTAGAACTTGGTCACGTCAAGGCGCAACTGCACCAGTGCCGGGTTCTTCAGTGCGAAGCCCTTGCCCTGCTTGAAGGCGATGTACTGCACCGCCACATGAGTCATGGCGTTGAGGTCGTTGTGGCCAAACTCGTCGAGCGGCACCTGCGTGTTGGGCTCCACGATGTCGTGGTAGCGTGTGGTCCACTCGCGGTCCTCGTCGCCGCGGGTCATATACACAAAATAGAGGAAGTAGTTGCTGTCGTTCACCAGCATGGCGTAGAACGTGGTGGTGTTCAGGTGCTTGACCTCGCGGGGCTCGTAGGCGAGCACTATGTTGAGCACCTCGCCCTCCTCGGTCTCAAACACCGGCTCCATGGGTTTGGGCTCGGGTCGAGGCTCAGGCACGTCGGGCTCCACGAGCTTACTCTTTATCACCAGTGGCTTCTCATAGGTGGCGTGATGCGCCCGGGTGGTATCTACCACCACCACCTCTTTCTCGAGGGCCGGGCGCTCAAAGCCGTCCTCATCTTCCACATACACCATCTTGCCCTCCACTCGGGTCACCTTGCCGCCTCCCACATCGTTGAGGAAGCGCACTATATCATTTACTTTTACCATAGTTATAGCTATTATAAACGTGAGTTGTCACTATTGCCCAGTAATAGCGACCGCAAAGTTACACATATTTTCCGTAACTCCCGCCATCTTTTTTTAGACATAAGAACATAAGTCCATTTTCTTCCTCGCCTCCCGCTGTTTTTAGACATAAGTTCATGCTCTCGCCTGCCGCTGTTTTTAGACATAAGAACATAAGAAACATAAGTCCTCGCCTGCCGCTGTTTTTTTAGACATAAGAACATAAGAAACATAAGTCCTCGCCTGTCGCTGTTTTTAGACATAAGTTCATGCTCTCGACTCCCGCTGTTTTTAGACATAAGTTCATGCTCTCGATTGTCGCTGTTGTTTTTAGACATAAGAACATAAGAAACATAAGTCCTCGCCTCCCGCTGTTTTTTTTAGACATAAGAACATAAGAAACATAAGTTTCGCAGCATTCGCTAAATTCGCAAAATTCGCCGTAGCATAATTCGCTAAATTCGCCGTGGCTAAATTCGCTAAATTCGCATAATTCGCCGTGGCTAAATTCGCCGTGGCATAATTCGCTAAATTCGCAAAATTCGCCGTCGCATAATTCGCCGTAGCATAATTCGCAAAATTCGCAAAATTCGCCGTCGCATAATTCGCCGTTCTTGTATATTGGCAGTATAATAATTCGCAAAACTCGCCACATTCGCCGTTCTCGAAACAGCAACTTTCGCCACATTCACCGTTAGCATTTGCAGTTCATTTTGGCTGATTCACCGAAAAAATTGCCCTATCCATCATTGGAACCCATCACAATCAATTAACCCAAAACAATTCTAATAACACACTGATTAACAAGAAGATATTTTTAATAACTTTGTTAACTTTTTCACCTTTATTCTGTATCTTAAACATACTTTAACTTTAAAATTCTTTGCCAGATGACCGAAAAGACATACCTTTGCAACTGATTGCGCACTAGGAGCTTATCGTGATTACATAATTATTTATGCAGTTTACAATGACGCAATAATCATAACACGAGCCTATGCACCCCTAAGCAGTTATGCATTAGCGCAATCACACGAAGGAACGACTTTTTAGAAACATTAATTATTATAGTCTATCTTAAAAAACTTTATTTATGAGAAAAGTATTCTTAATCGTGACGGCATGCCTCATGGCCTGCCTCACCCAAACGGCTGCGGCCTATGAGTACGTCTTCAATTTTGCCGACTGTGAAAGCACTACAGACGGCAACAATGTGACTTATACTCTAAAAAACCAAGACGGCAAAACTCTTGTAGAGGTTGTTTTCATGACAGACCCAAATTTCATCACTAACAATCCTGGCCTCACAGGTCCTAGCCGTGTGCACCTGGCAGATGACAACAGTGGTCGCTTAGTGGTTCCATCAGGCACAAAAATTCGAGTCTATATGCGAGATGGTTACAATTTGCGCGAGGTATGGCTTGGCAAAATCGGCAATAGTGAAAACAATGTGTGCGGACAAGAATTTGATAATGGTGCAACAATGGATGATGTTCGCGATCTTGAACACTTATGGAATGGAGGCACCGATGAGCATTTGTTTGTAAGAGGGATAAAAGGAACTTTTACAGCAACTATGTTTGCGACATCAAATAATTTGAGCAAACTTGATAGGACAGATAGAGATTATTATTTTGGTCCATCAATCACCGTGTGCAGTGAAGGCATAACTATGGAAGATTTAACTAATGCTGACCATAATGTTCGTCTTATGAATCATACTATAGTTGACGAAGTGGTCGGTGTTGATGTGAAAAATGTAAATAATCAGGATTACCTTATTGTTCGTAGTGCAAATCAACTTAGTCCAAAGTATCGTCAAACAATGCGTCCCGACCAAGAGTCTTTCAAGGACGAAAACGGAAATGTTTATGAGTGGTCTAATCCTAACACCCCACAATATGCATGGATGATGGTTAAAATTGATAATCCAAGTTTTTATAAAGGAAAGAAATTCAAAAATATGAGAGGTAAGTTTTGTGCATTCGAGGCAAATCCTTATCATGTTTATTGGTTGAACCCATTTATGCAAGTTGCATCTGCAGATGTAAATAGCATTGAATTTACTGGAGAAGAAACAACGACACGCAACGAATATCCTTTAGCTAACTTGGTTCAGCCTAAAGATGATCAATATTTTATGCTTAAGCCAGTCCTTTGTGAGTTATGCGATATAAAAGATGTAATGAGAAGCCATGGCGACCACTTCATCTACGTTCCAGATAGAAACGCAATGATGCCCGAAAAGGCAATTACTGATGAGAACGGTAACACACAGATTGTGCCCCAAGCTAATTTCTATGTGGATAACAATATTTCTTATGGCCAAGATTACTCCTATGCTTCATTCCTTGACAATGAAGGCGTTAAGCCCTATGAAAAAAGTGATAGAGAATTGATTAATGGTCAAAGTTATAGCTTTGGATGGCAACTTTATGATAAAGTATATGATTTTGACAACTCTCTCATTGTTGCCGCACATCATGGTGATAAAACAAACTATGTTTATCCTTTGCCCATTCCTAATGACAACTACACCCAGTCAGTTGGCCGAAGGGTAATAAACATTGTAGGTGAAGGCGAACTTAAAGCTTATAATAGTGATTTTTATGTTGGACAAGAGAACTATTGGAGTCGTTATCAATATAGTGCAAACCGTAATGCCTATCGCAATGACATAAGCTTCACATTCTCAAAACCCAATAATAATCCTTGGGTATCTACTGGTCAAGATCTCATATTAGATGTATGGCGTTGTGACGACATGGGTAATAAGCTTGCCAAAATAGCTACCATAATAAATGACCAATATGATGCTAGAAAATTCACAGTAACATCAACTGTTGACGCTAAAGAGGCCAAAGATGATCCTTCACTAGCACCAACAGCTTTAGGAGAAGGCATCAGCGCCCCTTATTTCCCTAGTAATGAGCAATTTCTGATTGGCGCACAAGTTGGCCAAGAATATATTTCAAGATTATATCTCTCTGATATGTTCTACAGCGGTTCTATGAATTGTGCTAATGATAACAGAATGCTTTCATCAGACTACCAGTACCGTATTGAAGCAAGTAAGGATGGTATCACCAGCGTTGTTGGTTACGCTCCTGTCTATAAGACTAATGAGAACGTAGTTACTCGTGCTACCTACACTCAAGAGCAGGTTGATGCAGATGTTTATAACACTCTTAAAGAGAACAATAAAGCCGAGATTAACTTCACTCCAAACATGGCAAAGGCTATGACCGAATATCGCGTTTACAAGGGTAATGCAACCCAGGGCGAGACTTTCGCCAATATCGCCTCTAGTGCTATTGTTCTTAACAACAACTTCTTGGATCAGGCCATTGAGGATGAAGAAATTGTTGATGGCACAGTATATGTTCCTGAGTTATACACCGAGTATAACGCTAACACCTACGGTTGCTACAAGCAGAGTGTGAGCGATGCTTCAGTAGGTATAACCAAGAAGAGCCAAATGGCTTCGACCTTCCTTAATTCAAATGGCACCCGTTATGTTCAAGCCATTCTTGACCTATCGTCAATCATCAATAATAATGATAAGGATTCTCGTTACTTGGTGAGAGTGTGGCGTCAAATAGGCAATGGCGAAAAAATATTGCTCAATAAAGAACCAGAAAAAGAAGGTGAAAACTATGTTGGTGAGGGTTATAACTGGGAAACCAACTACACAGGCCTTGAGTTAATGGGCATGAGTGCTGATGTTTATGCCAAGGAACCAAATCCTAACCCCTTTGAACTCCATGACACCTTCCTGGTGCAAGACCTAAGCAGCAGCCCTAGTGGAGCACCACATTTAATGGCTGACGACGACAATGTTACTATTGAACAAGTTAACTACTATGTTACACTTTATGTTAAGGATGATGCATCGGGCAAGTACTATGTCAAGACCGCTAATATTAACCTCGATGAGCAAATTCCTACTGCAATCACCACCATCACTAGTGGAGCACAGGTTGAGAGCGTGCGCTACATCAACGTGGCTGGCATGGAGAGCGACAAGCCCTTCGCTGGCATGAATATAGTAGTTACCCGTTACAGCAACGGTACTACCACCATCACAAAGATGATTAAGTAATATTTTCTCAGAATTTTTAGCATGTTGCTGGTTGTGGGCTGCGAAGTTCACAACCAGTTTTTTTGTGCGCTAAAAGTTGCAGGAACAGAATATTATGCCTAAATTTGTGGGCAACAAGTATTCACATTTTAATTATCATCAACCATGAAGCGACTAGTTTTAACCTCGTTATTAGTGTTTACCTTTATTGCCATGTGCGCGCAGGCGCGCTATGTGTGCACCGGCAACAGTGTGTATCTCAGGACTGGCCCTGGCAAGAGCTATGAGCCGGTGACCTACTGGTCGGGTCCCAAAGAGGGTCGCCCGGTCTTCCTCTACAAGGGCGGCCGTCTCGACTATGTGGGTCCCACCAGGAATGGCTATGCCCGCGTCAATGCCTACCATGATGGCGGCTACGACCAGGGGTGGGTGGCCACGCAATATATGAAACGCGAAGGCACCACCACGCCCACCACCAAGAAGAGCAAGGAGAAAAAGAGCTCGAAAAAGAACAGGCGATAACGCCAGCAGTGAGCGAGGTGGCGCCTTGCGGGCGAGCGGGAGCGCTCCCGCCCTCTCGCAAGGCGGTGCCTTGCGACCGCCCTCTCGCAAGGCGGTGCCTTGCGACCGCCCGACCGATTGCGACCACCCTGCCGCTGGCTACCACCCTGCCGCTGGTTACCACCCTGCCGCTGGTTACCGCCCTGCCGCTGGTTACCACCCTGCCGCTGGCGACCACCTTGCCGCTGGCTACCACCCTGTCGCTGGCTACCACCCTGCCGCTGGTTACCGCCCTGCCGCTGGCTACCACCCTGCCGCTGGCTACCACTGCCCTGCCGCTGGCTACCGTCATGCCGATGGTTACCGCCCTGCCGCTGGCTACCACTGCCCTGCCGCTGGCTACCGCCCTGCCGCTGGCTACCGCCTTGCCGCTGGTTACCACCCTGCCGCTGGCTACCGCCCTGCCGCTGGCGACCACCCTGCCGCTGGCTACCGCCATGCCGCTGGTTACCACCCTGCCGCTGGAAGCCGCCCTGCCGCTGGTTACCGCCCTGCCGCTGGCTACCACTGCCATGCCGCTGGAGGCCGCCCTGCCGCTGGGCGAGCGTGCAGTGGCAATAGGTGGGAAGGTCGTGAGGCACGGGCCTCACGAGAAAATCACTATTATTCACCCCCCTATTAAAAAAACGACACTAAAGAATGGCACTGACTGAGCAACAGAAACGGTGGCTCGACAGCCACCCGGAGCTGAAGCCCTCGCAACAGGGCAAGAAGCGCAAAGAGGGGCACAACTATCGCAGCCGCTGCATCTACCTGGTGACGCTCTGCATCGAGGGGCGGCTGCCACTGCTGGGCACCCTGCACGCTCCCGACGAGTGGCACCGCGTGCCCCACGTAGTGCTCAGCGAGCTTGGCAAGAAGGTGCTCAGCACATGGCACGCAATCCCCCGCTATTACCCCGAGGTGGAAGCCATGAAGATTCAAATCATGCCCGACCACCTGCACGGCATCCTCTTCTTCAAGCAGGAGACTGCCTATCACCTGGGGCAGGTGATTAACGGCTTCAAGAAGGGCTGCAACGATGCCTACAAAGCCCTTAACGACAACACCTTCAAGCGGCTGTGGGAGACAGAATATACCGACACCATCCTCGCTGGTCCCAATCACCTTGACGTGATGAGGAACTATATCGCCGACAACCCGCGGCGGCGATGGGTGAAGCAGCACAATGGGTCGCTGTTTAGGAAAAACAGCATTGTGGTTGACGGCAAGAGCATGGACGCGATGGGCAACATGCACCTGCTAAGCTACCGCGAGAAGATATATGTGCAGTGTACTAATCGCCTTGACGACGCAGGCCTAGAGGCTGCCAGGCGCCGCTTCATCGCGCAGGCACTGGAGGGAAAGGTGGTGGTGACCGCCGGAATAAGCAGGGTGGAGAAAGACGTGATGAACTGGGCCCTGAACAACGGCCACGAGATGATACTGGTGGTGGAGAACGGCATGTCGCCACTGTGGAAACCCGCCGGCAAGCAATTTGAGGCTTGCGCTAATGGCACCTTGCTCATTGTCGCGCCCTGGGAATATAGCCGCTTTCCCCACAAGATAAGCCGCAGCAAGTGCTTGGCGATGAACGATGTGGCACTAGCGATAGTGAAGGGGCGAGTGGCAGGTGCCTCTTGAAAAATTTGTTCCATTACCAAAAAAGCACTACCTTTGCATTTCGGAATGCAACAATAACTATATAACACATTTATTTATATCATGGCTAATAACCCAGAGTTTAAGTATGCCCCCATGTTCCAGCTTGGGGAAGACAAGACCGAGTATTACCTTCTCACCCGCGACCATGTGAGCGTGGGCGACTTTGAAGGCAAACCAATCCTGAAAATCGAGCCCGAGGCGCTGACCATGCTCGCCAACGCGTGCTTCCGCGACGTGTCGTTCATGCTGCGCCGCTCGCACAACGAGCAGGTGGCTAAGATTCTGAGCGACCCCGAGGCCAGCGAGAACGACAAATATGTGGCTCTCACCTTCTTGCGCAATGCCGAGACCTCGGTCAAGGGTCAGCTGCCCCTGTGCCAAGACACCGGCACCGCCATCATCCACGGCGAGAAAGGCCAGCAGGTGTGGACCGGCTTCTGTGACGAGGAAGCCCTGTCGCGCGGCGTGTTCAAGACCTACACCGAGGAGAACCTGCGCTACTCGCAGAACGCCCCCCTCACCATGTTTGACGAGGTGAACACCCGCTGCAACCTGCCCGCGCAAATCGACCTCGAAGCCACCGAGGGCATGGAATACCGTTTCCTGTGCGTGACCAAAGGCGGCGGCAGCGCCAACAAGACCTACCTCTACCAAGAGACCAAAGCACGCATCCAGAACCCCGGCACCCTCATCCCCTTCCTCGTGGAGAAGATGAAATCGCTGGGCACCGCCGCTTGCCCACCCTACCACATCGCCATCGTGATAGGCGGCACCAGCGCCGAGAAAAACCTCCTGACCGTGAAGCTCGCCTCCACCCACTACTACGACGAGCTGCCCACCAGCGGCGACGAGACAGGCCGTGCCTTCCGCGACCTGGAGCTCGAGAAGCAGCTGCTTGAGGAGGCCCAGAACATAGGGCTTGGAGCACAGTTTGGCGGCAAGTACCTGGCACACGACGTGCGCGTGGTGCGTCTGCCACGCCATGGCGCATCGTGCCCCATCGGTCTAGGCGTGAGCTGCAGTGCCGACCGCAACATCAAGGCTAAGATAAATAAAGACGGCATCTGGATAGAGAAACTCGACGACAACCCCGGCTCGCTCATCCCTGCCGAGCTGCGCGAGGCTGGCGAGGGCGACGCCGTGAAAATTGACCTCAACCAGCCCATGAGCGAGGTGTGCAAAATATTGAGCCAGTACCCCGTGAGCACCCGCCTGAGCCTGAACGGCACCATCATCGTGGGCCGCGACATCGCTCATGCCAAGATCAAAGCTCGCCTCGACGCCGGTGAGGGCATGCCACAGTACCTCAAGGACCACCCCATCTACTATGCCGGCCCTGCCAAGACTCCTGCTGGCATGGCGTGCGGCTCGATGGGCCCCACCACTGCCGGCCGCATGGATCCCTACGTGGATGAGTTCCAAGACCACGGCGGCAGCCTCATCATGCTCGCCAAGGGCAACCGCTCGCAAGCCGTGACCGATGCCTGCCGCAAGCACGGTGGTTTCTACCTGGGTAGCATCGGTGGCCCCGCCGCTATCCTCGCCCAGAACAACATCAAGAGCATTGAGTGTGTGGAGTATCCCGAGCTAGGCATGGAAGCCATCTGGAAGATTGAGGTAGAAGACTTCCCCGCCTTCATCCTCGTTGATGACAAGGGCAACGACTTCTTCAAGCAAATCAAGCCCCGCTGCACCCTGTGCAAGTAGCCACACTGCCTCGGAATCATAATGCACAATGCATAATGCATAATGTATAATGCACAATGCTCAATGCACAATGCTTAATGCACAATGCTTAATGCACAATGCTTAATGCATAATGCATAATGTATAATGCTTAATGAGCAATGCTTAATCTCTTCCCTGAAGAGATTGTGCTGAACATTAAGGGTGTGCCCGTTTTTTGAGGGCACACCCTTGTTGTAATGCTTAATCTTGCTTTTGGTACTATTCCTCCACTTTCCACTGGTCGATGGTGCGTGTGTCGGGGTTGACGGTCACGCCCACCTTCACCTTGCGGCGAGGGTCGTTCCAGTAGGGGATGAGGTAGTCTTTCTCGTTGATTTGCGCTAGTGCCTCGTCCACTGTGGCGGTGGTGGAGATTTTAAGCTCGATGACATAGATGGTGCTGCGGCTCTTCATCACCACGTCGCAGCGGCCACGGGCGTTGCGCACCTCGGTCATCGTCTCGATGCCTATGCAGTCGAACATCACGCGCAGCAACGTCTCGAAGTCGCGCTCAGTCTTGTTACTCAGGTTATAGGGCAAAGCGGCGAGGTAGCTCTGCGCGGCGGTGAGGGCGGCGTGGATGTCGTCGGCAATCATGGCACGCTTCACCGCCATGAGCAGCGACTCGTTCTTGTTCAAATCCTTGCTCAGGTAGCGCGGCATGAGTGTGCTGTACAGGCCCGAATGAACCTCCTGATTGGGAATGCCCAGGGTGTAGATGTTCTCCTCAAAATTATAGTCTTTGATTGTGAGATACCCGCTCTGGTATAGGATGGGGATGGCAGTCTCCATGTTGTCAAACGGCTGGTCGAAAGCTCTCTTAAACAACTTGGTGTTCTCGATATCGGCAAGCTGGAAGTTGTACTTGTCCAGTATCTTAATCAACGCTGCTGGCGTGCCGCTCGAGAACCAGTAGTCGTCGAGCATCTCGTTGGCAAAGGCTTTGATGATACTGAATGGGTTATATACATCAACCATGCCAGAGCCAAAGTGGTATCCGTCGTAGCGGTCGCGCAAGCGTTGCGCCATCTCCTGCGGCGTGATGCGGAACTTCTGCGCCATCATAGCAATGTCAACCTCAAAGTTCTGCTCCAGTTCCTGGGCGGTGATGCCGCACAGACCCTCCCACTTTTCTACCATCGAGATGTTATTCAAATGGTTGATGGTCGAGAAGATCGACATCTGCGAGAACTTGGTAACGCCAGTAATGAACAGGAAGCGGATGTGCTCGCCCAGTGCCTTGACAGGGGAATAAAATGAGTTGAAAATGGAGCGGACGGCATCCACCTTCTCTTGCGAGTCAATGACGTTGAGCACCGGCGAGTCATACTCATCAAAGATGAGCACCGCGCGCTGCCCAGTGCGCTCGTGGGCAGTGAAAATGAGACGCTGCAAACGGTCGCCATAACCAAGCCCTGTCCCATCGATGCCAAATTTCTCTTCCATGTTATTAAGCAACAGGCTAAGGGAGGTTTCCACTCCTTTTGGGTCATCATTTTTGCACAGCGACATGTCGAAGTGCAGCACCGGAAATTGAGTCCATTCCTTCTCGAGGCTGTCGATGGCCAGACCCTCAAAGAGATCCTTGCGGCCCAGGAAATAGTATTTCAGCGTGGAGCACAGCAGCGACTTGCCGAAACGCCGTGGCCTCCCCAGGAAGATGGCATCACCATAGTGGTTGGTGAGGTCATAGATGCACTCGGTCTTATCGACATAGACAAAACCCTCGGTTCTTAGTTTCTCAAAGTCCTGCACTCCCACAGGATAACGATGTAGTGGTGCCATAAAACAATTAAGTGTTTAGACTGTAACAATGTGAGCTTCCTAAATGAAAAAAACGCATTATCTCACTAAAGATGCTAGTTTCTCGGTTACAAAGGTAATAAAAAACTCGCAATCGCCAAAATCGCAGCCACTTTTTTGAACACGGTTTTGAATTTCAGGACTGGATGACACTTTCAAAACTTAACATCAAAATATTTGGTTGCCATGGAAAAAGTTTGTACCTTTGCGGCATGATAATGTGGTGGCCACCATGAGCACCCGCTCCACTGGTGGCTGAAAAGGGAACACAGGTTAGAATCCTGGGCAGAACCCGCTGCTGTATTTTCCCCACGACATGTCGCTTGCCGAAGTTCAACAATTCGGTCACTGCCAGCCCTTGGCGCTGGTGGGAAGGCCCCAAGGCAAGCGATGGGAATGAGCCAGAAGACCTGCCTCGTTATCGTTAAAAACAATTCATGCTCTCGTGGAATTAGGGCAGGAACACACATTGCGAGTCTATAGTTAATAGTTAAGAGTCTATAGTTAATAGTTAGCTCCAGACTACTCCACTATTTCACTAATGCTTGAAGTGGTTGCTTCATGGTGTTTCGTCATTTCACAGAGCGCAGAGTGAGATGACGTTTTTTATTAACATAATTTATTAACTATGAAGCAACTAAGTTTACTTTCCAAAAACCTTGTGCTGATGATTGCTGTGGTAGTGCTGGCACTGCCTGCCCATGCCGACCGCACCGTCAATCAGCTGCAATTTGGCAAGCAGACCATCGAGGTTGCTGCCGACGAGGTGATAACCTTCCTCGACATGAACGGTTATCAAGGCATCTCGTCGTCGAGCAGCAACAACTCGCAGTCGCTCACCGTGTTCAAGCCCGCCCAGGGGATGGCTATCCAGCTCACCTTTGAGCGCCTCGACGTGCGCAACGACGGCAACTCTTGGCCTGCTTACGTCAACGTGTATGCCGGCGACCCCGACCCCGAGGGGTCGTTTGGCTATGCCACCTCAACAAGTGGCGTCACCGCTTCGTCCACACTGCCCACTGGCACTGTGCTAGAGAAGCTCGACGGCACCTATGAGAACAAGACCTACACCGCCACCGATGCCTCGGGCATCATCTCGGTGGGTTATCTCTACCGTTATGCCAAAGCCATTGACGGCTGGAAGGCTACAGTGAAGTGTATCACCCTTGAAGACATGGCAGTTACTGGCGCGTCGAGCAACTACGACAACGTGGCTGCCAGCACCACCGCCACCGAGGGCATCAACTTTGCCACTGCCGTGGTCACCACCACTGGCGTGATGAACGCCGACAACGTTACCGGCATCACCTTCAAGGCCACCACCAATGAGGATGCCATCGACCCGTTGCAGCTGCGCCTATATGCAGGTTCGCAGCCATCGTTCAAGGGCGCCACACCTCTTGATGCTACTGTTGCTGCCAACCGCGACGGCTACACCTTCACCCTGAACCAGCCACTGACCGAGGGCATCAACCAGTTCTCGATTGCAGGCGAATACCTGAGCACTGCTGTACCAGGTGCTAAGGCTGCTATCGAGATTAGTAAGATTACAACCGCTAGTATGCCCGATGGCGTGACTCCGTTCACCGCTGGCACTCCCGTGGCAGTAGCCAAACCTGCTATTGCGTTGATTTCCACCACCCCGCAAGTCATCACCGTGGGCGACGTGCCTTACAATTTCTATGACGACGGCGGCAAGGATGGTAACATCACTCAAGGCTTTGAGGGACAGATCACCTTTGTTCCCGCCACCGAGGGCAACGCCATCAAGATTGACTTCTCGAAACTCGACCTGTTCAACACTTCTACCGTTGGCTACAACGACGTGTTCAAGTTCTACAACGGACGCGAGGTGAACGAGGAGAACCTTATCACCACTCTCCTCAACGAGGCCGAAATCGTGAAATCGACTGCCGAGGATGGCTCTATGACCGTATATCTCAAGAGCACAGCCGGCTACCCCAAGAGCGGCTGGGAGGCACTGGTGAGCCAGTTCCTGCCCGGTGACATGACTCTGGCAGGCGTCAACGGTGAGGCTGCTTCAACAGCAACAGTTGCTGCTGGCGATACTAACGCGCAGATGCTCGTCATCGATGTGCTCACCGACAACACCGCCAACCCACTGAGCCTCAACGAAATCAATCTCACCACCGCCGATGCGAAGAACATCGCGCGCGCACGCGCTTATTATTTAGGTAAGAAAAACGAGTTTGCCACCACCACCCTCTTTGGTGAGACCACCGTCAGCGGCACTGCTATCGCCATCACAGGCGAGCAGGAGCTCATCGAGGGTCATAACTATGTGGCTATCGTTCTCGACCTCAACGACCAGGCTCAAAACGGCGAGCAAATCACCCTGTCGCTCACTAACGTGACAGTGGGCGAGACCACCCTGGCTCCCGAGGCAGCTGTTAGTGCCACTCGCACCGTCAACAACATCTGCCGCGCCACTCAAGGCTCGCACAGCCACATCATCAGCGGTCCATGGACCTTTACCAACACCGAGGGCTACAGCGGTAAGTATGAGACCGTCGATACCGACTACATCGTCACCTTCACCCCTGCCGAGGCAGGTACCGTGGCGCAGATCGACTTCTCGGCATTTGACGTGTACTACTCTAGCTCAAGCTATGGCACAAAGGCCGTATTTGAGATTTACAGCGGCACCGAGGTCAACAGCGCTAACCTGCTGTGGAGCCTCACCGACGCTAGCCAGAGCTCTACCGGTCCTGGCACAGTGCTCCGCTCGCAGAGTGCCGAGGGCTCGCTGACCATCCGTTTCAACCCCAAGACCACCAGCAGCTACTATGCCGGCACTGGCTGGACCGCCACCGTGCAGCCCTTCCAGAACCACAACATGGAGGTCAAGAATGTTACCGTTAACCAAACCAGCACCGACGTGCTCGCCCCTGGCGCTACCAGCGCCCAGCTCATCGACTTCGTAGTAGAGACCGAGGGCACACTGAGCACCGACGTTATCAGCAACATAGCCCTCGACCTCAAGGGCAGCGAGGCCGCCATCAGCAAGGTGAGCGTGCTTTATAACAACCAGAACGACTTTGCCACAGCAGTAGAGGTGGGCAGCGTAGAAAACCCAGCCCAGAGCGAGGTGACCATCGCTGGCGAGCGCGAGCTCGTTGAGGGCAACAACTACTGGTGGGTAACCGTTGACGTGAAAGCCGACGCCGAGGCCGAGGCCACCGTCGATGCCAAGCTCCTCTCAATCACCGACGCCACTGGCACAATCGCCGTGGAGAACGGCGACCCCGAAGGCGAGCGCGTGGTTAAGTACATCTATCTGCTTGAGGAAGGCAACAACGTGGTTGTTGTCACCACCCCCCTCATGTTCTATGACGACGGAGGCCCCGACGGCAAGGTGAGCAAAGGCTTCACCGGCACCGTCACCTTCATTCCTGGCCGCGACAATAGCGCCATTGAGCTCAACACTCAGGGCACTTTCTCGATTGGCTCAGGCAACATGTATGTGTATAATGGCCAAGAGGCTATCGACGACAACCTGCTCGCCAGGTTCTCTACCACTACTGGTCCCACCAACCTCGTGAGCAAGGCCGACGATGGCTCTCTCACCGTGTACTACAAGGGCAACAGCACTGCCAGCACCCTCGACGGCTGGGCCATCGCAGTGTCGCTACACGAGAAGACCCCATTTGCCATTGAGAGCGTGGAAGCTACTGCTACCACCGAGAACGTGAACCGCAGCATGAGCGACGCGCTGATGCAGCAGCTCAAGGTGAACGTGAGCGGTGACAAAGAGCCTATCGCCATCAACAGCGTGAAGTTCACCACCACTGGTACCACCAGCGTGAGCGACATCGCTGCCGCTAAGCTCTATTACACTGGCCATACTGCTACCTTCAGCGATGCCAACCCTGTAGCATCGCTCACCACAGTTGCCGATGGCGAGAACGTGCTCACCCTCGACACTCCCATCGAGATTAGCGACAACGGCGACTACTACCTGTGGCTCACCTATGACGTGGCTGCCGACGCTGCCACTGGCAACAAGCTCGACGCACAAGTGCTTGAGATGACCCAGGGCAACAACGTGATTGCCGTGACTGGTGCTGCCGCCGAGCGCGAAGTGGTGACAGGCATCAAGGGCACCTATGTGATTGGCTCTAGTGCCGATGCCGACTTCCCAACCTTTGCCGCTGCCACCGCCGCCATGGCTAATGGCGTGGAAGGCGCTGTGCGCTTCGAGGTAGAGGACGGCAGCTATGCCGAGAACATCGTCATCAGCAAGGTGCGTGGCACCAGCGAGCAGAACACCGTCACCTTCGTGAGCAAGAGTGGCGACCGCAGCAAGGTGATCATCACCGGTGGCGGCTACAGTGCTCCAGCCTATGGCGAGCTCAAGAAGGGCATGGTATTTGTCGAGACCACTCCATGGATAAGCTTCGAGAGCATGAGCTTCATTCCACAAAACCAGTCTTACCCCTATGCCGTACACATCTATAACCAGAGCCGCCACTTCACCCTCAAGGACTCTTACCTCAAGGCCGAGCTCGTGACCAGCGGCTACAGCGGCATGAACCTATTCAAGACCGAGAATGTGGGCACCCTCGACGACAAGGGAGGCATGAACAACGACTACCTCACCATCGACGGCAACGAGTTCTACGGTGGTTACATTGCTATGGGACTCACAGGCCCTGGTCCAGTGGCTGTGCCCGATGCTCTTGACTATGTTATTACTAACAACAAGATTTCGGAGCCCCGCAGCAAGGGCATCTACATCACCGACGTGGCTAACGCACTCATCGAGAACAACATCATCAGCCAGAGCACTACAACAGCTACCGGCTTCAACTCGATGGACATCTACCGCAACACTGGTAGCATGATAGTTCGCAACAACGTGATAACCCACACTCACTCCTACTACTCGCAGGGTATCTACATGCGTCAAGGATGTGAGGGTCAAAGCGAAGACAATCCTATCCTCGTTTACAACAACAGCATTGTTATTACAAATGCTGCAAGCGGCAGCGTTGCCGGCATTCAAGTGACAGCCGACTCTAAGAACATCGCCTTCTACAACAACACCGTGCGTGTGAGCGGTAGCAACGGTTATGTTTACTACACCGCTGGCAGCGGCAACCGTTACACTGGCGTGAAGATGCAGAACAACCTGCTGCAGAACTTCACCACTAGCGGCAAGCTTGCCTACATCAACAGTGCCGACGACGCCAAGGCGTTGATTATGACTAACAACGCCCTCTATGCAGCTTCGGGCACTCTCTTTGAGAACCATGCCGCAACAATCGACGAGCTCAACGCTCTCGACAACAAGCAAGGCAACATTGCCGAGCAGGCCGAGTTTATGAGCGACATCGACAACCACCTGCTCAGTGCCGGCAACCTCAACGCCGGTGTGCCTGTCGATTTCATCACTACCGATGCCGACGGCAAGCAGCGCAATGCCCAGACTCCTACTATCGGTGCCTACGAGTGGGCCGAGGTAGTAGTTGAGAAACCCGAGATTGCCGAGGGCTATCCCACCGTTACCGACATCACCGAGACCACTGCCACCATCAAGAGCAAGTGGACAGTGGGCGGCAAGCTCTATTACATGGTTGAAACCGTTGCCAACGAGCCTGCGGGTATCGCTCCTAAGGCTACTGCCGACGACCTGCTGGCAACCGACGGCATCGACATCACTGCCGACACCGAGGTGAACACTGCCCTCACCGACCTCACCCCAGCCACTACCTACAAGGCTTACCTCATGGTAGTGAGCCCTCTAGGTGAGACAAGCGACGTGGTAGAGACCGAGGAGTTCACCACCTTGCGTCACATCGAGCCACTCACCGCTACCCTCGACAAGGTGGCTGCCACTATCAATGCTGGGCAAACCGCTACCCTCACTCCAGTAGTGGCTGGCGGCGATGAACCTTACACCTATGAGTGGCGTGACCAGATGAACGAGGTGGTAGGCACTGAGGCCTCTCTCTCTGTCACCCCCGAGTACTCCTATGGTTACCGCCTGACAGTTACCAGTGCCGACGGTCAAACCGTTAATGCCAAGACTGGCGTGCGCGTTCTTGGTGAGGCAGTGACAGCGTCGATGGACGACAACTACCTCGACGACGAGAGCCACTGGGCATTTGACCCAACCACCGCCTCGATGGTTGCCGACGGCTTCTACAGCGGTTCTTACTACTTCAACAACGGCTCTATGCCAGCCTACAACTACTGGTATGGCTACTCCTTGAGCAACGAGACCGCCACCAGCTATGCCACACTCACCGACCAGTGGCACAGCGCAGTGGGCGAGGGTCACAACGGCTCTAGCAACTTTGCCATCGTCTTCCCCGAAGGACAGTTCATTGAGATCACCAACAGCGCCGACGGCGACGTGCTAAATGGTGCTTACGTGAGCAACACCGCCTATGCCTACAATGGCATGGCAGTGGGCGACGGCTTCGCCACAGCCTTCTCACAAGGCTCATGGTTCAAGCTCACCGCAGTGGGCTTCGACGCCGACGGTGAGGAGACGGCACGCACCGACTTCTACCTCGCCGACTATCGCAGCGAGAACACCCTCGACCACTACATCCTCGACACTTGGCAGTGGATGGACCTGCGTCCGCTGGGCAAGGTGGCTAAGGTGCGCTTCCTGCTCGACGGCAGCGACAAGGGCCAGTATGGCCTCAACACCGCAGCCTATTTCGCCCTCGACGACTTCAACTGCGAGCGCGACCTCATCGAGGAGCAGGTACTCTACTACAAAGTGGGCAACTGGGCTCTCGACCTTAACGACATCTTCACCATCGTGGACGACGGCTCCACAGTGACCTACACCCTCGAAGACCTGGGTCAGGCACCATCACGCGACATCGAGACCGAAGGTCTTGACCTGGCAGTTGACGACAGTGGCATGCTCAACATCAACGCCAAGGTTGACCAGAGCAGTCGAGTAGTGATTGCTGGTGTTACCCAGAAGGGCAAGACCCAGTATGCTAAGCTCAACATCTACGTTGACAACACCACTGGCATCGAGGGCATTGCTGCTGAGAACGGCAAGGTCATCGAGAGCCGCCACTACGTTAACGTGGCTGGACAGGTGAGCGACCGTCCTTTCAGTGGCGTGAACATCATCGTCACCCGCTACAGCGATGGCACCACCACCCAGGTGAAGGCCATCGTCAAGTGATGATGCCACAATGATCTGATAAAGTCTCAGATTACATTTATTTATATAGTAACATCTCCGAAGCCACCTCGACGCGATGCCGAGGTGGCTTTGCTTGTTCTCCACCCTCTTCGTGTACTTCGGTAATAAAAGCACAAAATTCAGTAAAATGGTCACATCGCAGTTCATTTATTGCCACTAATTTTGCAGTCGATAAAACTTATTATCTCTTAATACTGAAACATTATGAAAGCATTTTCTAAAGTTTTTATTCTCATGTTTGCGATGATTATGTGCAGTTGCTCCGACGGCAGCAACGAGGCAATGGCTCAAGCCACCATGTCGCAAAAGTTGTATGTCACCATCGACGGCGTGACGCAACCCGTCACACTCTATGACAACGCAGCCACTAGAGAGCTCGTTAACAAGCTGCAAGCCGGCGACGTGACAGTGACACTCAACTCCAGCGGCGACTTTGAAATATGGGGCGCTCTGGGTTTCTCGCTACCCACAAGCAACGAGCAAATCACCACTCAACCTGGCGATGTGATACTTTATAACGGCAGCAACATCTGCCTCATGTATGGCTCCAACTCATGGAGCTACACCCGCCTGGGACACATCGACGCACTCAACGAGAGCGAGTTGCGCTCCTTCCTCAAGGCTGGCCAGAGCAACATCAGCGTCACCTTGTCGCTCCAGGGTGCCACCACCCATGCCACCAGCAACACGCTCGTGATCTATTACAGCTACACCAACAAGTGCCACCAGATTGTTGAAACACTCACCTCACAGATTGACGCCGACGTGGTGCGCATCTACCCTGCCGACAAGAGTCAGCAATATGAGGCCAACGGCTATGCTATAGGCATGCAACTGCTTAACGCCATCAAGGCCAACCCCAACAGTGCCGACAGCTATCCCGAGATTGACCCAGTGTCGATTTCTCTTGACGAATATGACACCTTTATCATCGTCACCCCACTGTGGTGGAGCCAAATGGCTGCCATCCTGCAAACCTACTTGTTCAACCATGGTGCCGAAATGGCAGGCAAGAATGTGGGACTGATTGTGTCGAGCCACAGCAGCGGCATTGACGGTGTGGTGGCCGATGCCGAACGACTCATTCCCAGCGCCAACTGGATGGGAGAAGCACTGTGGATAAACAATGCCAACCATAGCAACCGCGCCACACTGATAGAGAACTGGCTCACCGACATCAACTACTCGGCAATATCCACCATCATTGACGACATCAACAATGACGTGCCCGCCCGCCCACAAGGCATTTACAACCTCAACGGACAGCGGTTGAACGAAGCTCCCCAAAGCGGCATATACATCGAGAATGGGATTAAAAAAATAGCCACAAAACGATAACACAATGAAATACATCACTATATCACTAGCAATAATGGGGCTACTGCTCATGTCGAGCTTCACACCCCAGCAAAAAAAAGAAACAATGAACACCACTTTACAACTCACACAAGACTGGGACAAGACATTCCCCAAAAGCAATGAAGTCAACCACAAGAAGGTAACCTTCAAGAACCGCTACGGCATTGAACTCGCCGCCGACATGTACACCCCCAAAGGCGCAACAGGCAAGCTTGCTGCCATCGCCGTGAGCGGCCCCTTTGGCGCCGTGAAAGAGCAGTCGAGCGGCCTCTATGCACAGCACATGGCCGAGCGTGGTTTTGTGGCTATTGCCTTCGACCCCTCGTTCACTGGCGAGAGTGGTGGCGAGCCTCGCCGCATGGCATCGCCCGACATCAACACCGAGGACTTCCTGGCTGCCGTCGATTTCCTGAGCGTGCAAGACAATGTTGACCCTGAGCGCATAGGCATCATCGGCATCTGCGGCTTTGGAGGCATGGCCATCAATGCTGCCGCCCTCGACCCACGCATCAAGGCCACGGTAGCGTCAACCATGTATGACATGAGCAAGATTAGTGCCGAGGGCTACTTCAAGAGCGACGACAGCCCCGAGAAACGCATGGCTCAGCGCAAAGCCCTTGCCGCCCAGCGCACCCAGGACTTCAGGAGCGGCACCTACAAGCGTGCCGGTGGCGTGGTTGACCCCTTGCCCGATGACGCCCCCTTCTTCGTGAAAGACTATCACGACTACTACAAGACTGCTCGCGGCTACCACCAGCGCAGCGGCAACAGCACCGACGGCTGGAACGTGACTGGCTGCCAGTCGTTCCTGAACCAGCCCCTGCTTGCCTGGGCTCACGAGATTGAGACCCCCGTGCTGCTCATCCACGGCGAGAAGGCCCACTCGCGTTACTTCTCGGAGTACGCCTTTGAGAAGATGACCGGCGTTCACGTCGAGGCACAGAGCAAGACTGTGGGCAACAAGGAGCTGATGATTATCCCTGGAGCCGTTCACACCGACCTCTACGACGACAAGAACGGCAAAATTCCCTACGATAAAATTGAGAAATTCTTTAACGAAAACTTGAAATAAAAAATGAAAAAAGTTGTTGTAATCTCCACCAGTCTGCGCCCAGGCTCTAACAGCCACTCGCTGGCAGAGCAGTTTGCACAGGGTGCCAAGGCTGCTGGCCATGAAGTGGAGCTAATAGAGCTGCGAGGGAAAGAAATAAAGTTCTGCATAGGTTGCCTGTCGTGCCAAAAGACGGGAAAGTGCGTGTTTAACGACGATGTGCCAGCCATTATGGAGAGCGTGCTCAATGCCGACGTGGTGTGCTGGGCAACACCCATTTACTACTATGAGATGAGTGGGCAGATGAAGACCCTCATCGACCGCATGAATGCCATGTATCCCAAGGACTACCACTTTCGCGACATCTACCTGCTCACCACTGCTGCCGAGGGCGAAGCACATGTTCCGGAGCGCGCACAGAGTGGCCTGCAAGGGTGGATAGACTGTTATGAGAGAGCGGCACTCAAGGCGCACCTGTTTTGCGGCGGCGTGGGAGCCCCACGCGAGATTGAGGGCAACACCAAGCTGCAAGAGGCCTTCGAGCTGGGCAAGAGCATATAACCACATCTCCACCCCTATTGAAAATAAATGGCCACTGCTTTACGTTTAGTAATTATATGATTTACAAGTTAGACAATATCGACGACTATAACCATGCCCTGGGCATCGAGACCATGCATCCATTGGTGACAGTGTGCAACCTCAAGGATGTGCCCAACCGCGAGCTTCTCGACAACGAGGTGACGTGGCACTACGGCGTGTATGCCCTGTTTCTGAAAAACACGCGCAGCTGCATGCTCTCCTACGGTCACAAAGAATATGACTACAGCGACGGCACCGTCACCAGCTTCGCACCCATGCAGACGGTGACCTCCACCCCCATCCCTGGCATGGACCACGACGTGGTGGCGCTGCTGTTTCACCCTGACCTGATGCGTGGCACCTCGCTGGCCAAAGGCATCGACGACTACCGCTTTCTGCAGTATTCGTCGAGCGAGGCCCTGCACATGTCGGAACGCGAGCGCGCCATCTACCTCGACTGCATCGACAAAATCAAGGAGGAAATCAACCGCCCGCTCGACAAGTTCAGCCGCAAGCTCATCTGCCGCAACATTGAGCTGCTGCTGGACTACTGCATGCGCTTCTACGACCGCCAGTTCATCACCCGCGAGCTGGAAAACAGCAGCGTGATAGCCACCTTTGAGCAGGCCCTGAACGAGTATTTCCACAACCGTGAGTCAATGTTTATGAAGGGACTGCCGTCGGTGAAGCACTTTGCCGACAAATGCTGCCTCTCGCCAAACTATTTTGGCGACCTGGTGAAGAAGGAGACCGGGAAAACGCCAGTGGAGTTCATCCAGCAGAAGGTTATCGACATTGCCAAGGAAGACCTGCACTCGAGCGATGACACCATCACCGAGGTGGCCTACCGCCTGGGATTTCAGAGCAGCCAGCACTTCAACCGCTACTTCAAGCGCTGCACGGGCATGACACCCACCGAGTATCGCAAGAGCAGCCGTCACACGGCATAGCAGCACAAAATGAGAGGGGGGGCGGTTAGTCTGTGAACCGCCCCCCTTGTTGTATAAAAGCCTGTCATCTCCCCACTGGGATGTCGTAACCTATAAGGCGGAAAGCCACTTTAAAAGGAGTGGCACTCTTGCGAGGCTTGGGACCGGCGTAGTAATAGAAAAGCCGTTGCACGTCGAAGGTCTTGATGGCAACAAGGCGCGTCTCGCCAGGCCTCAGGTCAACCTCTACCGTTGCAGTGCGCTCATGCAGCATCTCGCCGTTCATCAGCGAGTAGCGCATGAGTAGGCGTATGTGCGAGATGCGGTGCTTGGTGTTGTTGGTCACGAAGAACGACTCGCGCGAGTCGCTGGCCTTCTTGCTGTAGCCTTTCAAGGTAACGGCATTAGGCTCAAGGTCACGCAGCAGCGAGTCGGGCACCGCCACATCGGGAATCTGCTCCACCAGCAGCGAGTTGTTCTTGAGCTGTGACTGCGTGGTGCGCGTGCGGGCCATCGACAAGAAGGCCACCACAACCGTTAGAATTATCAATATTGCAACTTTACTTCTCATAATCAAGGTAAAGGAATTAAAGACTATAAAAAAGTGAATGGGCCATTGTTGGTGTATTGCGCCTCACAGACGAGAGGACAAGAGGACAAGAGGACGAGAGGACGAGAGGACAAGAATACAAGAGAACAAGAGAACAAGAGGACAAGAGAACAAGAAGACAAGAGGACGAGATGACGAGAGAACAAGAAGACAAGAGAACAAGAAGACAAGAGGACAAGAGGACAAGAGGACAAGAAGACAAGAAGACAAGAGAACAAGAGAACAAGAGAACGAGAGGACGAGAGGACAAGAGGACAAGAAGACAAGAGGACAAGAGGACAAGGCAATAGCAGCCGTCGCACCTCTTACTTCTTACTTCCTACTTCCTACTTCTTACTTAAAAAACCACTGTCTTCCATAAACGATAAACCATAAACCATAAACCATAAACGATAAACCATAAACGATAAATGAAATCCGCTCCACGGACAAGGCACGCCTTGTCCCCACTTAACACTTAACATTTATCACTTAACACTTATCACAGGTATCTCACTCTGTTGAACTTGTTGCCATTGCCGTCGGCAGGGAAGATTTTTTTGAAGCCCACGGGAAGTTTCTCTTTCTCCACACTGGGGACTACCGAGATGCCCTTGAAGAGCGATGGCAGGAAACGCGCGAAGTTCACTCTCACTTTCACCTCCCAGTGCGGCGGGTCGAAGGTGAGCGTCGTTGCCTCCTTGTTGAGCGTGGCCACGCAGTCGAGCGGGCCACACAGCGTCACCTTGTTGCGCTCGCTGTAGAGCCACAGGCGATACTTATTGTCAACGGCGCTTGCCTCGATGTAGCCAATCACTGTGCCAGGCAGCAGCTCCAAGTCGTCGCTGGCCACAAGCAGCAAGCGGTAGCCTATCTTGTGCGACGGCTCGGGCTGCCAGCGCTCAATGGCGAGTGTCATGTCCTCATTGGGATAATACCAGATGCCCTCCAGCGGCTGCAAGTCGCTCTCCATGAGCCTCTCGCGCGCCACTTGCTCACTGAAGCCTGGCACCACTACCGACTGCTGTGGCAGCTCGGTCTCGGCGCGAGCCATAGCAATGCACACCATCATCAATATCGCAACTGACAAACGCCTCATCACATAGTGAGAAGTCATCTTCTGTGCAGCCCTAGCAGCCAGAAAAACAGCGTCATTTCTTCTCATCCTCTATTATATACAACTCAATCTCGCCATTCTTATTGGTCTCAATGCCATTGAAGTTAATGGGCGTGGGTCTTCTTTCCACATTGCCATAAGAATTGGAGTAGGTATCCCTCTGCTTTTTAGTCATCAGCGATTCCAGGTAGGCTTTAGACACCGACTTAGGCTTTGTCACCTCTTTCACCACATCGGCCACTCTTGCCTTCACCGCTTTAGAGATATAATAACGTCGCTTGGCACTGGTGTTCACAATCATCAGGTAGCCATTACTCTTGACCTCCACAGTGCTGTTGCCACTCAGGGCGGCTCCTTCTTGCACCTGGCTGCCGTCGCAATACACCTCGCTGGCTTTCTCCACCTTGTAGGTGGCGGTGGTTGCGGCTTTAGCTTTTTTAGTTCTCTTGCCCCTCTGTGCATCTACTGGCACAGCCACCAACAAGCATAAAACAGTTAACAATAAGATCTTTTTCATTTTTTATTATTATTAAAGAGTGAATTTTTCAGTATCCACCAGTTGTGGTTCTTCGACAAGGCACTAATGGCCCCGATATAGATGTTGCGTGCCTCGGAGAGCACTCCCAGCACCAGCAGTATCAAGATGGCATCGACATAGGTGCTGTGATGAATAAACAACGACAGGGTGCCCCATGTCACCAGTGCCATGAAGACAATGGTGACAATGCGCAGCAACAAGTAGGACCTCGACAAGAACACTGCCCAGGCGCTTTTTTTGCGCGACAGCCAGCGATTTTGCACATCCACCAGCACCTCAAAGAGGTAGCAAAGCACAAAAGCGATGAGCAGGTTAACGAGATAGCTGGCGTAGTGGATGTGGCTGTGATTTCTCACGGTATAGACCGAATAGGCTTGCAGCACCACTCCTGGCATCTTGCCTAGTGGTGTTTTCCACATGTCGCCCTCGTCGGTGGTGGAGCCAATGAGCACAATGTGGTTCTTTATCAGCTCCTCGTGAGTGGGGATAGAGTCGATGGGCAGCACCACAAATTTCGTTTTGTAGTCTATGGTGAGCTTATCGTTTGGCTTCACATTCGAGCTATCCACAGTTTGAGCTATCGCCACTGGCAACGAGGCCAGCTTGCCCTGGTTGCCATCCACGGCAGTGAACATTTTTCTTATCGTCTTGTGGCTATAATCCACATCGTCAAGATTAGAAAAGCCTTCTTTCACGCCCAGGTCCTCGGCAAAAAACGACGACCGCCTCTGGGCAAAGGTCTTTTTCTCAAAGTCATAATCCACGAGCTGTGTGGCCCACACCGCCTTGTCGCCAGCCTTTAAAGCCGCCTCAATGAGCGCCTCGTTCTCGGCAGCAGTGCCTTTTATCCCTTTAAACGTGATATCCACACCTATCGCCCAGGGCTCCAAGGAATCTACAGTGGCTATCGCTTGGGCTATCTTGCCACGGCCTGCCTCGTCCTTGATGTCAACCACAGTGATGTCTTGGTTAAGGTCGCTGTTCTTGTCGGCAAGGCTAAAGAAGTAGTCGGTCATCGACATGTCGCTCATGGCCTGCTTGAGCGGGTCAAAAAATGGGAAACTCATCACTGCAGCATACCCCACGCCAATCAGGACAAACGTCAGGATGGTGATGAGCAAGTGGTCGATGTGGAAGATATATTTAAGAGTCTTTTTCATGACGCATTTTGTTAACCCACAATTATAATGCAAATATAAATAAAAATCCCCATTAACAAGCAAGCCAAGATAAAGAAATTTGATTTTTCTTTATTTGAGAGGACAAGAGAACGAGAGGACAAGAGGACAAGAGAACAAGAGAACGAGAGAACGAGAGGACGAGAGAACGAGAGAACGAGAGAACGAGAGAACAAGAGAACGAGAGAACGAGAGGACAAGAGGACAAGAGAACGAGAGGACAAGAGAACGAGAGGACAAGAGGACAAGAGGACAAGAGAACAAGAGGACGAGAGGACAAGAGGACAAGAGAACAAGAGAACGAGAGGACAAGAGAACAAGAGAACGAGAGAACGAGAGGACAAGAGAACAAGAGAACAAGAGAACGAGAGGATAAGAGGACGAGGCAATAGTAGCCGTCGCACTTCTTACTTCTTACTTCCTACTTCTTACTTCTTACTTCCTACTTCTTACTTCCTACTTAAATAAAAATCACTGTCTTCCATAAACGATAAACCATAAACCATAAACCATAAACGATAAATGAAATCCGCTCCACGGACATGGCTTGTCCTTACTTAACACTTAACATTTTACACTTAACACTTATAAAGTCACTACTTCGTCGCAAACTTATAGGTGAGGCCGAAGCTCAAGATTTCCTTTAGCTGCCAGTATTTCCAATCTTTGTTCCAGGGGCGCGACTTGTCGTAGCGCAGGTGGGTGAAGATTTGAGTGTTGAGGAAGCTGTTGACGGCAAACGAGAGGGTGTTCTCCCAGTCGCCTTGAGCATAGTTATAGTCGGTGAAGGCATAGAAACGCGTCTTCCACGTGATGCTCGGCGTGATTTTCCACTCAAATTTCGCCTCCACACTCGAGCCGAAGCTGTGCTTGGTGTGATGGCCGGCGTCAATACCAAACTTGGTGGGGTCGAGCCCCACGATGTCGCGGCACATCTTGATGTTGTAGGACAGCGGAGCTACCGAGAGCGTGAACACCTTGTAGCCATCCTTGTCCTTGTAGTTGTAGGTCATACCTAGGCCCACATTCAGCTCCCCTGGCGAGAGCAGCGACGCTGCCAGGTCGTGGCTGTTGGTGACCCAGGAGTTGAGCAGCTGCGTCTTGAAGAGCAGCGTGGCCGAGTAGTACCAGTTCTTCACCGCCTTGTAGCCCAGCTGCGAGTTAAACTGGAAGTTGTCCTCGCTGATGCTGTAGCTGCGCAGGCTGTCGCCCCGGGCGGTGGCAATGCCCAAGCGGTAGTGCAGGGTGTTGTTAAAGAGCCACTTGGGATGCAGCTGCTGGTTCAGGTTGCAGTCCCACTGCACATCGGCCAGCAGGTTGAGGTTGTTCTCGCCGCCCTGATACCAGTTGCTGCTGATGAAGGCCTGCGTGCCATGCAGGCTCCCCACGAAGGTGTGCAGCCAGTTGTGCATCTTCACCTCGCGGCGGTCGGCGGGCTTGAACTTCTCGCTGTCGATGTTCTTGGTCTCCACTTGCAGCTCGGCCAGCGACGGGTCAGCCACCACCACCACCTCTTTAGGCGGCTTGGGCAACAAGTCCTCGTTGAAGGGCACCAGCTCGGGATGCTCAATCATCAGGCGGTAGCGCATGTCGTGTACCCTGCCCCACTGCTGCCGAGCCATGTGGAGCCAGCGGTCGTTCAAGTCCAGGCCCTGGGCACCACCATCGCTTTGCGGCATCAAGTCGTTTGGCTGCTGCAGTGGCTGCTGCTTGTCGAAGACCAGCGGCATGAGCAAGTAATGGCTGGTGCTGTCGCCCTGTGCCGCTGCGGGCTGCGCCATTGCCACCACCGCCGCTACCACCACGGTGAGCAGCAGCAGTGACCGAAGCACGGGTTGAAGAATTCGTTTCATCGCTGTCGTGTTTTTTTGCAAAATTACCACTTTTTCCCAAATAATCGGGACAGCACACCAAAAAAACTGAGATTTGCAGGGACAAAGCTGCCAGATGTGCAGTAGTTAATCGAGCTATCCTTCGTAAAAAAAAGAAAGATTTTTGCATCAATCTCACTAATAATAGAAAAAAAATCAATATTTTTGCAAAATATTAGTTGCGCCGTCATGAAAAGAAGATTTTTACATACAGCCCTGTTGTGCCTGCTGCCCCTGGTGGCATGGGGCCAGGACTTTGCCCACATGGTGGCGACGATGACGAGCAAGTCGCTGCCGCTGGTCAACATTGAGGCAGTGACAGGCAGTGTGAACAGCACCAGCTACGAGGCGGGAAGCATCACGCTGAGCGAGTATAAGGACGGGACTGTGGAGACCACCACCTACAGCTGCCAGCTGAAATATCGTGGCAACTATGCGCTGAACCTCCCCAAGAAATCGTTCAACATAAAGCTCGTTGACGACGAGGGCGAGAAACTCGACGCCAACCTGCTGGGGCTGCGCACCGACAACACCTGGATCCTCGACGCCATGGGCATCGACAAGCTTAGGATGCGCAACCGCGTGTGCTTCGACATCTGGAACGAATTCAGCCCCACCTCATGGAGCACCAGCTACGGCAACCGCAACGGCACGGTGGGGACGATGGTAGAGGTGTTTATCAATGGCGACTATGCTGGCATCTACTGCCTCACCGACAAGGTGAACCGCCAGTTGCTGAACCTGCGCCGAGCCAGGGTGGAGGACGACGGCACTGTCAAGGTGAAGGGGCTGCTCTACAAGGGCGTTGAGTGGTCGGCCCTGACGACCTATGACGAGAACGCCAGCACCAACTCGGTGCTATGGAACGGCTTTGAGCTCCAGCACCCCGAGGAGTACCCCTCGCAGCAAGCATGGCAGCCACTGATCAACCTCATCGACTTCAACGTGGAGACAGACCTTGACTACTTTGCCGCCCACTACAACGAGTGGTACTATGTGGATAATCTCGTTGACTACTGGGTGTTCTTGATAGCGATGGGGCTCACCGACATGCCCTATAAAAACACCTTCCTCTCCACGCCCGACATCAACTTTGAGCACCGCTTCATGATCACGCCGTGGGACCTCGACGCTTGCCTGGGGCGAGGATGGAACGGCAATGTGTTGACTGATTTTCCTGCGGTGAGCCGCATCGACATGTATGCACCATACAGAAGGCTCAAGATGGAAAACATTGACGGCTTCAGGATGAAACTGGCACAGCGATGGAGGCACCTCATTGAGCACCAGCTGTCGCCCGCCAATCTAGAGAGCCACATCAACACCATAGCGCAGCGCTTTGTGGAAAGCGGGGCCTGGCAACGCGAATATGAACGGTGGAAAAACACCAATATTAGAATAGGTGCAAACATTGACACCGAGGTGCAATATGTCATTAACTGGTATATCGACAACATTGCCTATGCCAGTGAGACTATTGAGGCCTGGATTGACGACTACGACCCCACCATCACAATCATCACACTCACAGAAATTTACAACTACCTCCTTGGTATCGACAACACCTTCTATGACAAGCTCGACATCAACAAGGATGGCAACATCACCGCCGCCGATGTCACCATAGCCTATAACATCTTGTTGACTGAACAAAAACAATAACACCCACTACTACCCCTGATGACAAAGCGTTTTATAAATATCATCGTGCTGTGCCTGCTGACATCGCTGGCATGGAGCCAAGACTTCGACGAGATGGTGACTGGCATGAGCGAGCTGTCGCTGCCGCTGGTCAACGTGGAGGTAGAACTCGACTCTGTGAGCTTTAGATATTTCGTGCCTGGGAGATTCACCCTCTATGAATATAAAGACGGAGCTGTGACACCCAGCACCTATAACTGCCTGGTGCGCCAACGCGGCAAGACGGCCCTGTTCCTGCCCAAGTGGTCGTTTGCCATCAAGCTCGTTGACGACGAGGGCGAGAAACTCGACGCCAACCTGCTAGGGCTGCGCACCGACAACACCTGGATACTCGACGCCATGGGCATCGACCACCTGAGGATGCGCAACCGCGTGTGCTTCGACATCTGGAACGAGTATAGCCACACCATGTGGGACACCAAGTTTGGCAACCGCAACGGCACAGTGGGGACGATGGTAGAGGTGTTTATCAATGGCAACTATACCGGCATCTACCACCTCAGCGACAAGGTGAACCGCCAGCTACTCAACCTGCGCAAAGCTAGGGTAGAGGACGATGGCAGAGTCACCATCAAGGGCCTGCTCTACAAGGGCAAGGGCAGCGGGGTGTCTAATGCCCTGCTCGACTATGAGGAAGACCGCACCGACACCATTAAGTGGAACACCTTTGAGCTACAGTACCCCGACGACTACCCTTCGCACAAGACATGGCAGCCCCTGATGAACCTCATCGACTTCAACAGCAAGACCGATTTGAAATACTTTAGCGCCCATCACAACGAGTGGTACTACACCGACAACCTAGTGGATTATTTCCTGCTGCTGGTGGTATTTGGCATCGACGACATGCCCTATAAAAACACCTTCCTATCCACGCCCGACATCAACTTCGAGCACCGCTTCATGATCACGCCGTGGGACCTCGACGCTTGCCTGGGACGAAACGCTAACGGCAACGCACAGCTCTTTATGCCACTGCTGAGCCGCCTCAACGCATACGGACCCTTCAACCGCTTTATTTTTTACAATATCGACCACTTCAAGAACCGTGTGGCCACACGATGGGACGAGCTGAAAGACTCCACCTTCGCGCCTGCCAACCTCGAGAGGCACATCATGGCCATCGCCCAGCGATATGTGGAAAGCGGGGCCTGGCAACGCGAATATGAGCTATGGAAAGACATTCCGGAAGAAGAGGACGACCGTGTGGTCATCCCCGAGAATATCCAGGAAGAAGTGAATTATGTGATGAATTGGTACAACATGAACTATTCTCAACTGTCATATCAACTGCTGCGCTGGCACAACGACTATGTGGAGCCCGAGATTATCACAGCGGCCACAGTCACCCACATCTACAGCTATATTCTAGGCATCACCCCCGGCTATGACGAGAAATATGACCTTAACGGTGATGGGGTAATCAACTCAAGCGATGTCACCTGTGCCTACGACGTGCTACTGAGCTCCACGCAACCCGACAGATGACGAGATGATGAGAGGACAAGAGGACAAGAAGACAAGAGGACGAGAAGACAAGAAGACAAGAAGACAAGAAGACGAGAGGACAAGAAGACAAGAAGACAAGAGGACAAGAGGACGAGAAGACAAGAGGACAAGAAGACAAGAAGACAAGAGGACGAGAAGACAAGAGGACAAGAGGACAAGAAGACAAGAGGACAAGAAGACAAGAGGACAAGAAGACAAGAGGACGAGAAGACAAGAAGACGAGAGGACGAGGCAACAGTAGCCGTCGCACTTCCTACTTATTACTTCCTACTTATTACTTCCTACTTATTACTTCCTACTTCATTCCTTCCACGATCCACGATCCACGATCCACGATCCCCGGACAAGGCACGCCTTGTCCCTACTTAACACTTCACTCCTCCTCTTCCTCAAGCAGCTCGGGGTTGAGCATGTCGTCGTCGCCTTGCAGGTAGAGCGTGTGCTTGGCAAGGGCATCGGGGTCGAGCTCGCACTCAAGCTGCATGGCACGGTAGCGGGGACGCAGCACCAGCAGCTCCACAAGATAGGCCACGATGAAATAGAGCACCACAAGGCCCCATAGCGCTATGTAGAAGTCGCTCATCTGCGAGAGCGAGGCTCCGCCCACCTGCATCTGCACATAGGCCGTGGAGGCCCAGTAGGCCGGTATCATCTTGCTCAAGACATCCCAGTAAGGGGCAATCTGGTAGTGCGGCCACGACACTCCGGTGAGGAACACAAAAATCACCGACGTGAAGGCCAGGATGAGAAACACTCCCTCGCGGTTGCTGACAAAGACGCGAATTATCTGTCCAAAGAGCGACGAGGCAATCAGGAATGGGAACATTATCATGGCAATCTCAAGGAAATTGCCGTTCATCGGGAACTTGAAGATGATGGGCACAATGTGCAAGGCAAAAATTGCGGGCAGCAGATAGTAGAACAGGTGTACTAGCGTCTTGCCCATGAGCATGGCGCCAGGAGTAGCCTTCACCTCGTCGAGGCGGTCGATGCCGCGGCCTCGACGGCGGCGACCCATGCTGCCGGCATGGAGCATGGCAATACCCATGATCATGCCCTGCTGCAACACATACACCAAGATGAACGGCAGCACTGCCGAGGCAATGCCCATGGCGGTGTTGCCCAGCGGCACCTGGCGGCTATCTACCAAGCCACCATCAAGGCTGATGATATTAAACGACTTGTTGCCCTGCAAGCGCGAGCAGGTCTCCATTTGCACATTGGTCAGAGCAGTGAGCATCGCCTTGTAGCGCATCATCACACTCATGTCGCAGTAGAGCGACACATGCCCCTGGTTGCCACGCATCACCTCGGTCTCGAAATCGGCAGGGAAATACAAGATGCCATAGCACTTCTTTGTGGCCATGAGCTCGCGGGCCTCCTCCATGTCGTGAGCATAGGCGGCGACCTTCACATCGGGGCTGGCATCAAGGTCGCGCACAAAGCGGCGGCTGAGCTCCGAGTGGCTGTCATCGACCACCGCCACGGCCTCGTCGCGCACCACCTCGGGGTTATAGATGAGCGAGTAGAGAGGAGGATAAACTATCGCCAGCACCACGAAGAAGATTACCACTGCCTCGTCGCGGAAGATGTGCTTGAACTCCTGCTTCATAGTGAGCACTATGCTGTGCATCCACCCTAATATTTTACTGTCGTGCTTCATCTGGGGAAAAAATCAAGGGATATAGAAGGGATCAAGACAATGCTTGCGCAGCTTCCACAGCATGGTGACCGGGAGCAGGCTGTAAAGGATAAGTATCACATAATAGATGCGAGAGTAGTGGAGGTCGATGCCGTTGAGCGCCTGGTCGGCATATATCAAGAAATAATACTTGATGGGCATCAGGTAGCCCAGCGGTGCCACCCACGAGTACATCGCCTCCTCGGGCAGCGAGAAGCCGCAGAACGAGAATGAGAGCATGCCCAGCAGCGTGCATATCGTGGAAGCATAGCGGAAGTTGGGCACCAAGCTGATGACAAACAGCGCAAAGCCCTGGCAGGCGAGCACCAGCAGTGCCATCGCAGCTATCATGTTCCAAGGGTTGCAATTCAAGGGGAAGCCATATTTCACATACATCATGTACTGAATGCCCAGCCCCACATTGATGAAAATGAACGAGTGCGGGAACAGCTTGGTGAAGGTGGCGAGCACTATCGAGTTGTCGGCAGTGCGCAGCCAGTTGCGGCTCGTGCCAGCCTGCCACTCCATGCCAATGCTGAACACCGTGATAAGCATCACAATCAATGCCAGCAAGCAGGGCACAAAGGAGCTGTTGAGGTAGTAGTTATAGCTCAGCCACGGGTTCTTGAGAGGGTGAACGTGGGTCACCACTGGCTGGAGGGTGGCACTCACCATCTCCTTGGGCATGCCTGCCGTGGTGAGCACACTGCTCACGATGCCGCCGTTAGCAAGCACCGTGAGGGTCTTGAAACCCTTAAACTGCATCGAGGCAGGAGCATAGTAGGAATAGTTGATATAATAGCTCAACGTGGGCTTGTGGCCACTCAAGGCCTTGGTAGAGAAGTCGCTGGGAATAAAGAAGAAGCCAAGCACCTCACCACGCTGCACGGCATCGATGGCCTCCTGATAAGAGCCATAGGTGTTTTTTATCTCCACCTGTTGCAAGCTGTTGAGGTTGCGGGTGAGCTTGCGCGAGAGGTCACTCTTGTCAAGGTCAACAATCCCCACGGGAGTGCGCTTGACCACGCCATCTTCCATCAGGTCGAAGAAGAACCAGGCACTCACCAGCGGCACGATGACCATCATGCACACATACAATGGGCGCCGAGCAAGCTGCTTCCAACCACGGATTATTGAATTGACTAAGATTCTAAGCATGAGAGTTGTTAGTTTTCCAGAAACTCTAGAACTTCTAGAAACACTAGAATTTCTAGAAATTCTAGACTATCTAGCTACCTTTACATTTATAACTTATTTAAGTATTACCGACATGCCGGGCCTGAAATTAGGTATTGCATTTACTGGCCGCGCTTTCACCTCAAAGGTCTTGCTGTCGTAGTCGCCATAGGCCTTTGTCGAAGTCCAGGTAGCATAGCTGCCCATGTCGTGAACATAAAAAATCTTCATCTGCGCCTTCTTGTTGCCCAGGGCAGGAATCTCCACGTCAACCACCTTGCCCATGGGCAGGTCGTTGAGCTTCTCCTCGCGCACGCTGAAGGCTGCCCACATGTCGTCAACATTGGCGATGGTCATGATGGGCGACCCCATTATCACCAGCTCTCCCACATGGGGGTAGATGCTAGAGATCTCGCCGTCGCATGGAGCTATGAGGTACTCGTCTTCGAGAAGCGCCTCCACTTCGCGCACGGTGGCTTGAGCCACATTCTCCATGCCACGCGAGGCAGCTTTGTCCTCGGCTTGAGCACCATTTTGTGCCATCAGCAACTGCGACTCGGCGGCCTCGACGGCAGCAGTAGCAGTTCCCACGGCAGCTGTCGCGGCATCCAGAGCCGCCTTCGCCTCATCGCGTTTTTGCTCACTCACCACGCCTTCGTTATAGAGGTTATTGAGGCGTTCATAGGTCTTGCGGGTAATCTCCTCGGCAGCTATCGCCTGCTGGCGTGCCGACTTAGCCTGGTCAACCATTTTGCGAGCCGACTCCACTATCTCATAGCGCGTGCCACGCTCAACCTTGAGGTTTTGATTAGCTGCCACGTTTTTCATCTCTTTGGCCTTGGAATAGGTGGCATCGGTGGTAGAAGAGTAGATCTTGGCAAGGCGCTGACCCTTGTGTACATAGTCGCCTTCCTTGACATATAGCTCCACCAGGCGCCCAGCGAGCTTGCCACTGATGCGCACCACCTCGCAGTCGGCCTGCCCCTGTATTGCCTTGTCACTAGGACGCAGGTGCATGATGCCCCATATTGCCATGGCGGCCACCACAGCCACCAGGATGAGCATCGAGCCAATGAGCGCCAGGCGCTTGGCCTGCCTAATCTTGCGGCGCTTGGCCTTTGCCTCCTGCTCGCTCAGCTGCTCATTGCTGGCAGTGTCCATTGCCATGGGCTTTGCCGATTGCTTTTCCTTACTCGAGGCTGTCACCCCACCGGCAGTCTCCCTCTTTTCCTCAAAGGTGGGGAACCCTTCGGCCTTGGTGCCCTCGTCGTGTTTTTTATTGTCTTTATTATTTTCCATAATCACATTAAAATAAGTGTGAAGTGCAGTATCTAAGTATTAAATGTAAAATGTTAAGTGTGTTAAGTAGGGACAAGGCGTGCCTTGTCCGTCTATAATCTCACCCCTGTCTTCCAAAAACCATAAACGATAAACGATAAACCATAAACGATAAACCGTTCCACCTAATATTTCAAGTTTCCGGTAACCTTCGACAGATACACGTTGCACATCATTATGTCTATCTCGGCATCTATCTTCTCGCTGTGAGCCATGAGCCATGCCGTCTGTGCCGTGAGCACCTCATCGCTGGTGGCCATGCCCTCACGAAAGGCCAGCTGTGCCACACGCAGGTTCTCGTCGGCCTGGGCGAGATTAGCCTTGGTGGCCTCGTAGGTCTTGAAGGCCTCTTGATATTTAAAGTTGGCTTGTGTTACCTGGAGCTCTATCTTCTCTTTGGCCTCTTCCATTTCGAGGTGCTTAATCTTGGCATCGACAAGTGCGGCTTTGTATTTGTTGCTCAGCCCGCCCCAGTGCCAGAGCGGAATCTTGACAATGGCACCAATGGCATAGTTGAATCCAAACTCCTTCTTGAAGCCATTATAGACATGAGGATTGGAGGTGAACACACTACCCACAGCAGCCACAGTGGGCAGCATCTCGCTGCGTGCCACTTTAGCCTTCTCGTCAAAGACCTTCACGCCCAGCTCCAGGGCATTGAAGTCGTTGCGGCGCTCATAGACCTGCGCCATGTCGATGGCTCTGGGCTGGAGTGGAACGTCAAGGTCTCCTCGCAACTCATCGGCAAGAATCATAGGCTCATCGAGGGGCTCGCCACAGAGCTGTGCCAGCGCCATGCGTGCCAGCACCAGTCCGTTGCGCACCTTGGTAAGGGCCACGTTAGCCTCATTCACCTTCACATCCACGCTCAGCAGTGTGGCATTGGTAGCCACGCCCTGCTCAAGCATCTTCTTCACGTCGTTGTCGAGTCTAGTCACCAGGTCGAGGTAGCTTTGAGCGAGGCGTTCCTTTGACTTGAGCGACACCACCAGCCAGTAGGCCTGATCCACCTCGCACACCACATCCTCGGCCTTGCGGTCGTGAAGGCGCTGCGCAATTTGCTCAGCATACCTCGTGATTTGGTTCATCGCCTTGATTTTTCCACCCATATAGATGGGCTGCGTCACCAGCACGCCGGCGGCAAACACGTTCTTGGCATCGAAGGTGAGTGCGTCTTTCACCCGCTGCGTGGCAGCATTCACATACTTGCCGTCAACCGAGATGCCTAGTCCTCCCAGCGCTTCGAGCGTGAAATCGTAATTGCCGGTGGAGGGGTTAAGGAACTGTGTGGGAGTGATATTGTTGATATCCACAAGCGAGATGTTGCGGCCCGTGTGGAGATAGGTGCCGGCAAAGTCAATAGAGGGCTTGTAGGCCGCCTCGGCCTGCTTGCGTTGGTAGCCCGCTTGCTCAATCTTGAGCTGCTCCACGGCCATCTGCTTGTTGTTGCGCAGTGCCATGTGCCTGCATGAGTCGAGCGTCACCTGAGCCGCCGCCGTCATGGTCAGCCACATTGCGAGCACTATTGTTAAAGCTTTTCTCATAGTTATCTTTCTTATCTATCGCTATAAGCGCACATTTTTAATTTGCAAAATTACCACATTTCAAACAACACTGCAAATAACTCTTATTAAAAAAATCAAATGCTCACGCTCGCAAGACTCTTCTAGCACATCAAAACTTTGTGTCGTTCAATGGATTATCGATTATCGCTTAGGAGACAGTGATGCGATTATGGGTGGACGAAACCTATCTCGCCCCCTCCTTCCACGTTCCACCTCACGGAGCACGGTCCGTGAGTTAGAACCTTATTCCAGCCAGTGCGGTTAATTCTATCATGGAGTTATAGAGGCGACTGTCTTTCACCTTGTAGCGGTGGTGGTCGGCATAGCCTTGCAGCCCCATGAAGAATTTCTTGTGGTTATACACCAGGCCTATGCGACCACGCAGGTTGAGCGAGATGTCGCTACGCTTCTGGCCTGGCTCCACCGTGATGTTGTAGCGATAGCCTATATAGGGTGTCAAGGTGAGGTTCAGCAGCCACTTGCGCCCGAGCACAAAGTTGTAGCCATAGCCCACAAGCAAGCAGTAGTCGTTGTAGAGAATGCCTGGGATTTCGGTCTGCTCGGGCAGAACCTCTTTGGCCTCATCAGTGAACAGGTCAGCATTAAGCTTCACGTCGAAATGCTGGAGGCTGAAACCCGCCAGGAAAGAGCCGGCGCTGCGCTTCTGATACTTCGAGAAGCAATAGGCTGCTGCCTGTGCGTAACGGCGATTGTTGAAGAAATAATAGGCTGTAAGTCCCATTGCTTTGCGTTTCACGCCGGGCAGCCTGAACTTGTGCTTTTGGTCATCAATGTTCTTGTCGCTATAGGTGACATTAATCTCATTACTGTTCTCCCAGTAAAAGGCATCGGCAGCAAAGCGTGCGCAGGTAAAGGAGAAATCCACTTTGTTAGACAACTTGCCCCCGTGCACCAAGTTGCTGATGCTCACAGAATAACCCACACTTACTGCCATGAAAGACAGCGACACACCTATGTTTGACACTAGATTGCTGTTAATCGTCATGCTAGCACCCTTAAATGGCGTGCCGATGTAGCTGTCTATCCAGTTGTCGCTCTTGAGAATGAGTTTCCAGTTCTTGCCTGTTCCCACCACATAGGCGCTGTCGTAGCTGTTAAAGGCCTTGTCGCCCCACTTGTAGGTCTTGTAGCAAAACATGAGAAACTTGGGATAACGCATAGAGCTGTCATTGAAGTTGACCTTGCCATGTTTCATGGCGCGCCACCAGTAGCGGTTGTCGCGAGTGGTGTCGTAAGGCTCATTGAGCTTGTCGTTGATGCGCTTGGTGATGCTCTGCTTAAACTGTTGAAACTTGCTTAGCTGCTGCACGGTGTCGAGAGCCACGGCGTCGAGAGCCACGGTGTCGCGCCGCTCGGGCAGAACATGTTGCCCTGCTGCTTGCTGCCCCCATGACAGCACCGGCAAAGCCAACACAATCATCAATGTCAAGAAATAGCGTCTCATTATCTATATAGGCAAAAGGAGTTAAGTTTAATTGTTAAGTGTTATGTAGGGCAAGGCGTGCCTTGTCCGTGGATCGGGGATCGAATTTCGTTTATCGTTTATGGTTTATCGTTTATGGAAGACAGTGATTTTTATTTAAGTAAGAAGTAAGAAGTAAGAAGTGCGACGGCTACTATTGCCTTGTTAGCTTGTTACTTGTCGGCTCGTTGGCCTAGAAGTCGCTGAAGAAAGAGGGCCTGATGAGCAATCCCAGGCGCAAACGGCAGTGATACTTATTGTAGTCGAGCATGTTCTCGCCATAGCCGTCATAGAAGTGCAGCATCAGGAACTGGTTGTCCTTCTCGCGGATGCGGAACCCCACGTTGATGATAGTGTTGAAGCTAAAATTCCAGCCCTGCCGCTTGACGAAGGTCACATCGGCAACCCAACGCCTGTTGTTAGAGATGAACTGGGCTCCACCCTGGAAAATGCCGCTGTACTTTAAGATGTCCTTGTTGTTCTGGCCATCGACGATGGGTATCCACACCTTGCCATGCACCATCAAGTTGCGATTGATAAATGCCGAACCAGCAAACGAGATTTTGTTCCAACTTCGCGAAGCCTCACCATCACGGCCATTAGACTCATGCTCAACCATGATAGTGGTACTTCCCACAAGTCGGCCCTTAACGAAAATAGGCGTCTGCACACCAATTCCCGGGTTGAAGTTCAGGTCATGGAATGGCATCGACTCCTCAAAGATGTTCCACATAGCCTTCTGCGAGTAGCTCAAGAAAAGGTGGCTGTGCAGTGGAAGTATCGACTTGGTGAGGCGCTGGCGAAAGCTAATTTGAAACTTCACGTCGCTATTATACTCACTAGGCTTTTGGTTGAGTGCCGTGCCCACTGCAAAGTAGTTGTCCTTGTAGATGCCAAAGAAAGGACGGTTATCAAAATCGTGAATGAGGCTATCGACATTGAATTGTTGTTGCTCTTTGCCCAACATCTTTGTAACAATTTGTGCCTGAGAAGGGCTAGCAACACCTGCAAGAACCAATACTATTATAATTCTAAAAAATCTCATATACATTTACATGTTTTTTTTAAGTGTCAAGTGATAAGTAAACTGTGCGCCTACGGCGCGTGGAACGTGGAACGTGGAACGAGGAACAAAACTGATAACTGTGAACTATGAACTGTGAACTGTGAACTGTGAACTGTGAACTGTGAACTATGAACTAAGAGTTCCCCTTATACCACAGTGAAATTTATAATATCAATATTATTATACTTGGCTATTATCCTGTCGTTCATCCAAATAAAGATATCTAAATTTGTATCTGTTTCGCCATTTGGCAATACATGCTCGTAGCACTCAAAACTTAACATATACAAATCGTCGCCGTAGGCCATCAGCTCTTCGGCAAAGGAGAAAAGGACTTTTTCTTGACGTCCTGAATGAATATGCTGTGGAATGCCGTCAACCCACAGCACAGCCCGCATGTTGTGATCCTCATCGTCCTCATAGCCGCAAGCATAGATGTGGCCATTGAGATAAGTGGTCGAGGTCACATGACCAAGGGGAAGGTCATACTCATAAGGTGGTGCGTCAAAAGTGCGAGGCAGCACTTGCAGCTCCTTGTCAACCCAGATGCAGGGCTCGGTCCCCACATGGCCGCCCACGATGGTGTGTACAGTGTCGTAGGCAAAAATCGTGGTGGCGTGACCGCTCACGTCCTTGCTGGGCTTTGGGAGAATAGCTTTGGCATAGCGGCCCTTGTACTCATAGTAGAGCACTGCATCGTTAGGCTCGCCATGGTGGTATTCCATTCCTGCGAGATAGCATCTGCCATTGCTCACGGCAATACACTGTCCCGACGTGTTGAAATTCTCACAACTATCAAGTGGGAAGATACCACTGTTTTTCAAGATGTAGGGATAGTCAAAGAGGTAGATGTAATAGTCCCACTTGGCTATACCTTGCGTCTCGTGGCTCACATCTTCAATAAAATCGATGTGCAGCGTGTTCCACTTGCCGTTTTTCCAATATCCCACCTTGTCCTTGGTGCTTTTTCCCGAGACAAAATAGTCATCACCATCGCTAATTATCTCACTTGCATACTCGCAGTTGGGGAGTTCCATAATTCTGTCGCCCATAAGGTCATAGATGTGACCTTCGCTGGTGAGCACATAAATCTGTCGCTCGCCACGGCGCTTGACTTTAACCTCATCTTTTTCGCAAGATGAGAGCAACACTAAAGCACCAATTATTAGTATCAAATTAATATTAAATGTTCGCATATTTCCAAAATTTTCGGCAAAGATACAATTATTTTCTTAATAATTGAACAATTTTAAACTTTCCAACCAATTTCCTACTGCGACAGGTCATTCTCAAAGAGCTTATTGATTTTCTCAAGAATATTGGGTGACAAGGGCGGGATTTTGTTGTTTTTCTCAAACTGGCGAAGCTCATTGATGTTCATCTCCACCTTGTTGGCCATTGTCATCAATGTAGCAAAGGCGGAAGTAGGTTTGACCATATATCAACTCTTTAGGTCTGACAACTACCTCAGGAAGGTCGTAACTGGCATCTTCAAGCACAATTTTGCCACCCCCGATGCTGGCAACATCCATAGTCAAGGACTTATAGGCCACTTGCGACAAGGTGATGGTGGTGTTGCCGCTAGCTACATCTAGCCAGCCATCCACGTCGGTAGTGCCTATGCACTTCCCGTCACCACTGGTCGCAATCACAAATGGAATGGGCACGCCATTGCTGTCAATCACTTGAACACGCTGCGCATGTAACGCCACATAAGACAAGAGTATTAGAATACTGGTTAATAATAATTTCTTTGTCATGATAAAAGTGTGTGTGTTATAATTTACTGAGTCCACTTTAAAAAGTGGCATTTGTGCGACTTTTTCAAGTGGACTCAATCGAAAATATGCATCTATCTAGTGGCGCCACCCAGGGCAATGTAGAGAGAGATGACTGCCGACGCTGCCTCATACATGTTCATCGCCTCGTTGAGCTGCGCACTGAGCAGCGACTCTTGTGCAGTTAGCACTTCAAGATAGGCAGCCTTGCCATTGTCCATCAGCTCATGAGTGCCATTATAGGCATCGTGCAGCACCTCCACCTGGCGGCGATAGTAGCCATATTTCTCGCTTGCCGCTTGGCAGTCGGCAAGTGCCTCATTCACTTGGTTGCCAGCGTCGATAACGGCTTGCACATACTGGTTGCGCATGTTCTCTTGGGTGAGCTTCGCTATGGCGAGGTTGCCTTTGAGCTGACCACGGGCAAAGATGGGTTGCGCTATCGAGGCGATAATGCTTGTCAATATCTTGCCAGGGTTGATGACGGCACCGCCAGCGCTATTGGTCCACCCCAGTGTGCCCGAGAGTGAGAGGCCTGGATAGAATGCCGAGCGAGCCGTCTGCATGTTGTAGAAAGCCTCCTCCATGGCATAGTCGGCAAGGCGGATGTCGGGGCGATAGAGCAGCATCTGCGCCGAGATTTCCTCACTAGCGATTTGTGGAATAGCATAACGGCCCCACTTGGCTCGGTCGATGTGTTGCGGTGGAATGGCCAGCACTTGGCAGATGGCGTTCTCCACGCCACGAATGTCGCGCTTGGCATCCACAATCTGCGTCTTCACGTTCAGGCACGACGCTTCCAGCTGGTTGACGGCAGTAGAATACACCAAGCCGTTTTCCCACAACGCCTTCTGGGCCTCGAGCGAAGCGCCCCACAGGCTATCGGTCTGAATCAATATCTCAAGGTGGCGATCAAGCAGCTGAAGCAAGCAATACTGCTGCGCCACGGTAGAGATGAGATTGGCACGAGTGGCCTCTTCACGAGCCTGCGCCTGCAGCAGCACGGCGTTGGCAGCCCGCTTCTTGTTGGTGTAAGACCCTAGCGACCCCATGTCCCAGTTGACCTGCAATGGCACATTATAGGTCTTGGCCGTGGCGCTGTTGAAATTGGCAATAGACCCCGAAGGCGAGAAAAAGAGCGATGGCAGTATCGACTTCTTCGACATCTCCAGCGACTTCTCGCTCTGTTCAATGGCGATGCGCGCCGAGTTGAGGTCGGTGTTGCGCACCAGGGCCGTGTCGATGAGCCGCTGCAGCAGCGGGTCGGTAAAGAACTCACGCCACGACAGTGGAGCTGGTGCATTATCGCCCAGCGTGTTGACAGTGTTCAGTCCTATTACATCGTTAGGTATCTGAGTGTTGTGTTCATATTTGTCATACAGGCTTTTTACCGAGCCACAACTTGCAGCCATGAGGCACAGAACACCTACACTTAATATTATTATAGATTTCTTCATTTTTTATTCGTTAGTTTTTTTATCGTCTTTAACGGGTGCTTGGACAGGTTCTTTAACGCCTTTTTCCTTAGCTTCATTGACGGTTTCTTTAACCGCTTTGGCTTTGGCTGGCTTTTTCACAGCACTGGGTGCTTTTTCCTTGCTGGCAACGGCCTCTGTGGCGGGTTCTACGGCCTGGGGCACTGGGCTGCCTTGAAATCTCTCATGCAGCTTCTGGAACACGATGAAGAAGGCAGGAACCACAAAGAGCAGGGCAAGGGTGCCCACTGCCATGCCGGCGGTGACTCCCAGAGCCAGCACACGGTTGCCGTTGGCACCGGCACCACCGGCGATGATGAGCGGTATCATGCCCGCTATCATCGAGATAACAGTCATCAGGATGGGGCGCAAGCGTTCCTCGCAGGCGGCAAACGCCGCGTCGCGTATGCTCAAGCCCTGAGCACGGCGCTCAGAGGCAAACTCGGTGATGAGAATAGCGGTCTTGGCAAGCAAGCCTATGAGCATGATCACACCAGTCTGCAAGTAGATGTTGTTCTCCATGCCTGGCAGGTGCAGCTGCGCCACGAGCCACACGATGCCAAATGAGCCCATCAATCCAAAGGGCACACTGAGCAGCACAGCCCACGGCGTGAACCACGAGTTATAGAGCGATGCCAGAATGAGGTAAATGAGGATTACACAAATCAAGTAGATGAGAGCCGTGGCGTTAGAGCCCGACGCCTCCTCCACCTCACGCGACATACCGCCATACTCATAGCCGTAGCCTTTAGGCATCTCCTGCTTGAACACCTCGGCGATGGCCTTGTGGGCATCGTCCTCGCTATATCCGTTAGCAGCCATCACAACGCAGGTGATGCTCTGATAAAGGTTGAAATGTTCTACCGATGCCGACCCCACCTCTTCCTTGAGCGTAACAAACTCCGAGATGGGAGCCATCTTGCCGCCTTGCACGCGCACAAAGATGTTATTGAGCGACGATGGGTCTAGGCGATATTCGGGCGAGGCATTAGTGATGATGCGGTACACCTTGCCAAACTGGTTAAAATTGCCCACGTATGAGCCACCACAGTAAGCGCCCAGCGTGTTCAGCACATCGGCGGGTGTCACACCGGCACGGTCGCATTGCGTGGCATCTACATTAACTTGGTATTTAGGGAAACGCTCTGAATAGGTTGACATGGCCATCATTATCTCAGGGCGCTCATTAAGCTTGGCAAGGAACTTTGTGGCATCGATATTAAACTCATTCATGGGGCGGTCCTGCATGTCTTGCAACACCAGGTTCACACCATTGCTGGAGCCATAGCCGGGCACCTGAGGCATCTCAAACGGAATGACCATCGCATTTTTTATGTCTCCACAATCCATGGCAAAACGGCCATAGACAAGCGCGATAAGATGATTCATTCCTGGACGCTCGTCCCAGTTCTTTAGGCGAACGATGAGCGTGGCATAGCAACTACCAGAAAGATTGGCAGCCATGCCGTAGCCGTTAACCACCGCATAGTTTTCAAGTTCAGGAATCTTCTTGACTTTCTCCTCCACCTGCTTGACAATTTCTTGTGTCTCATGCAGAGTGCTTCCCTCTGGAGCACGCACCTCCACGAAGAACACGCCCTGGTCCTCCTGGGGCACCAAGCCCTTAGGCAAGCCGCGCATGAACACAAACAAGAGCACGGCAGCGCCAGCAAGCAATGCCCACGAAATCACGGGGCGATTGATGAAGCCACCCACGCTCTTCTTGTATTTCTTCAGGATGGCGTTATAGCTGGCTGTGTAAGCCTTGGTGACATAATAGTTGAGGTTTTTCTTCTCCTTGTTGTCCTTAGAGTAACGCAGCATGATGGCACACAGGGCCGGACACAGCGTCAATGCCGACACACACGACAGACCCACCGACGAGGCCAGCGTCACACCAAACTGTGTGAAAAACGCTCCCGACGTGCCAGGCATGAAAGCCACTGGGATGAACACTGCCATAAACACCAGTGTACAAGAGATTACGGCCACCGACACCTCGCTCATGGCTTCGCGCGTGGCTTGCTTGGCGTCGGTGACACCACCCTCTATCTTCGCCATCACCGCCTCGACCACCACAATGGCGTCATCGACCACAGTACCAATAGCGAGCACTAGCGCAAAGAGGGTCAATATATTTAGCGAGAAACCCGCTACCGACACAATGGCAAAGGTTCCAAACAACGACACGATGATAGAAATCGATGGAATAACCGTTGCCTTGAAACTCTGCAAGAAGAAATAAACCACTAAAATCACGAGAATGATGGCGATGACAAGAGTCTCCACCACATTGTGGATGGCAGCAAAGAGAAAGTCGTCGCTGGTCTGCAATATCTCAAACTCCAGGCCCGCGGGCATCGTGGGCTTCAATTCTTCATAGAGTTTGTTGATGCGGGCATTAACTTCGGTGGCATTGGCACCAGGAGCCTGGAACACCATGTAGATGGTGCCTGGCTTTCCGTCGATATTGGAGGTGAAATTGTGGCTCACAGCACCTATCTCCACATCGGCAACGTCACTCAAGTGCAACAGGTGACCACCATCGCTGGTGCGCAACACTATATCATTAAACTCCTCCACGGTCTTGAGCGTGCCTTTATACTCCATTGAGTACTGATAGGCGTTCTCTGACTGCTCTCCCAGAGAGCCCGTGGCAGCGACAAAGCTCTGGCCACCAATGGCAGCAAACACATCGTTAGGATCCAAGCCATACTGCGCCATCACATCGGGCTTGAGCCAGATGCGCAGTGCATAGGTGTTACCTAGCGACATCACATCGCCCACACCGGTGATACGCATCAGGCGTGGACGCACATTGATGTCGATGTAGTTAGAAATGAAGTCGGTATCATACTTGCCATCAACGCTCTTCAATGCGCCAATGTGAAGGATGTTGTTCTGCTGCTTCATCACCTGTACACCCACCTTGGTCACCTCCGCGGGAAGCAAGGCCGTGGCGCGGCTCACACGGTTCTGAACGTTCACAGCAGCCAAATCAGGGTCAGTGCCCTGCTCAAAATATACCTGAATAGAAACTTCACCCGATGACGATGCCGAGCTGGTGATATAGGTCATGCCCGGAACACCGTTGATATTCTCCTCAAGAGGCTGCACCACCGATTTCATGATGGTGTTAGCGTCGGCACCAGAGTAGTTTGTGGTCACGCGCACCGTGGGTGGAGCAATGTCAGGGTACTGCTCAATGGGAAGGGTGCCCATGCAGATGGCGCCAACCAGCGTGATGACAATCGATATGGCGCATGCCATCACATATTTGTCGATGAATATATTATTCTTCATGTGCTATTTCTCCTTTTTTGCTTGAGCAGGGAACAACACTTTCTGGCCTTCCTGCAAATTGTTGGCACCAACGGTAACGATGCGGTCACCCACATTAAGACCCGCGGTAACGATAAAGTCCTTACCATTGCCTGCATCGGTAGTCGTTACGCTCACAGCAGTAGCAGTGCTGTCGGGCTTAACCTTATAGACCAGCGACTTGTCTTGCAAGCGCACCACAGCGGCCTGAGGTATCACCATCACATTATTGAGACTAATGGGCAGCACCACTGTGCCTTGAATGCCTGAATACAGTTGACCGTCGGGGTTGGGGAAGGTGGCCTTGCAAGCCAGCGAACCAGTGGCGGCATCCACCACGCCGGTGAGGCTGGAGATGCGGCCCTTGTGGGGATATTCGGTGCCGTTCTTCATCAAAAACGAGACATCAGGAAGACTTGATATATACTTGTCCTTGTCGGCCGGCGATGCGCCTTCCGACATTGCTTCCTCAATAATGGTTTCGGGGACTGAGAACCATGCCTCCATCTGTCGGTTACCACTGACGATGGTAAGTTGAGTCATGGGACTCACCTGATCGCCGGCACGCACACCTATCTCGCCCACTATGCCCGACACGGGCGATTTGATGGTGCATAGGCCCAAGTTCACCCTGGCTTGACTCACTCCTGTCTGAGCCTGCGTCACTGCCGACCGAGCTTGCTCCACCGAGGCACGAGCCTGCTCCACAGCGGCCTTGGCCTGACCCACAGCAGCTTGCGCCTGTTTATAATTATTCAGCGAGTTCTCAAGAGTATAATTGCTCACAATCTTCTTGTCAAAGAGGTTCTTGTTGCTCTCATATTCAAGCTTGGCGCTATTGGCCTTTGCCTGCGCCGACTGCAAGTTGGCTTGCGCCGATTGCAAACCGGCTTGAGCCGACTGAACGTTGGCTTGAGCCGACTGCACCGAAGCCTGAGCCGACTGCAAGTCGTGCTGAGCATTACGGGAGTCAATGACAAAAAGCGTCTGGCCGGCACTCACCTGCTGGCCTTCAGTGACACATATTCTCATCAACTGACCACTCACCTGGGGCGAAATCGTCACATCCGACTGGCCCTTCATCTTCGCACTGAACTTAATGGGAATCTCGATGTTGGTTTTCTGCACCGTCATGGTCGCAAACGATGACTCTGTCTCCTTGGGCATGTCGAGCTTGCACGACGCAAGCCCCACTGCAATCAGCAATAAAACGCTAAATTTCAAGTATTTATTCATATTTTTGGGGATTAAGTTTAATATTCCTACTAAAATTGGTCACAAAGATAATGCTTTATTCTTATATTGACCGTATCTTCAAGTCTTTTTTTAATTATTGTGTAAGCACTGGCTCAACGGTGTAGCCACGAGAACGGAGAAGCGATATCAACCCCTGCTCACCAATCAGATGCGCCGCTCCCACAGCCACCAGCACGCGCTGCACCGGGATTGTGCCGGCGATTTTTTCCATCCACTTGCGGTTGCGGTCATAACTCATGCGATCCATTGAAGCGTCGTCCATGCCCACCTCAGGGTCAAAGACTATTTTCTCTAATGCCGTCAGGTCTTGAGCACGATAAGCCTCACAGAGCTCTCGGCTGCTATCGGCAAACTTGTCGTCCTTGCGACACAAATCCACCAGCTCCTGGGCCTGCTCCCACAGCGGAGCGCCAAAGAGAGCCTGCGTCTGGTCCTCTACACGCTCAAGGCCCTCAACACGCTTGCCCAGCTGCTTGCCACGCTGCTGAATCGCCACATCTATCAAATTCTTTGGATCCAGGCTGTTAGGATAGAACTTCTGCATCTGCATCAAGCCCAGGTAGGTGGTTAAGGCAACAGGCTTCAGAACTCCCAGTTCCTTAAGGCCAAATCCATATAAATATTTCTTCACCACCGCATCTACCAGCTCATAGTCCTCGGCAGTGAGCAGCTTGTCGAGGGTGCTATCTGCAGGAGCTGTAGCATCCTTCATCATCTGCATCATCGTGCTCATGCTCACCATGTCTTCTCCCTCAAGCTCTCCGAAAATCACATCCACGCTCTCTATTGCCAAGGCAAGACCAGGAACACTGTCGATAAACTCGCCACTCTCAAGATGCAGAGTGCCAAAGAGATAAGACGACTCATAGCAGCCGTTGCCACTCACACGCCACAATAACTGACCATTGGCTAAGGAACATGACAACAACAGCAAAAGAGCTAACATTAACTTTTTCATAAAATTCAACTTTAATGGTTCTTTCTTGTTTAGATGATTTTTCAATGATTTCTCATTAGATTTATATCAATTTTGACCACAAAAATACAACTTTTTATGCAAAAGCACAAATAATAATGAGTTCACACAAAAAAATACCAAATCATAGCGATTGCCCACCCCAAATATCACCACTAACTTTGCATCGTGAAAAATGCGAATAAACAAGATAAACTTGAGCTCGCTCAAAACCTTGCGAGTGTGAGCATTGAAAATTTTAAAGTGAATTAGTTATTAGTTGAATAAATACAAATAATTGAAATTAGTTAAGTAAACAATAAAAGCCCTGCACGATGTGAATCGCAGCAGGGTCTTTTTTTTAACCCAATCCACACAAAAATCGGAAAAAGGGGTCGGTTCTCTTTGTCCGTTTTTCATCAAAAATCGGAAAAAAGGGTCGGTTCTTTTTGTCCGTTTTTCAGCGAAAATCGGAAAAAAGGGTCGGTTCTTTTTGTCCGTTTTTCAGCGAAAATCGGAAAAAGGGGTCGGTTCTTTTTGTCCGTTTTTCAGCGAAAATCGGAAAAAGGGGTCGGTTCTTTTTGTCCGTTTTTTATCGGAAAATTTTGTTTTTTTTAATATTTCTACTTATCTTTGCCCACAAAAAATCAACAATAATCATAAAACGCACAAACTATGCCCCGAAAACTAAGAGTTCCCAGCCCCAGTGGCATTTATCACGTGATGCTTCGCGGCATCAACCGCGACGACATCTTCCTCGACGACATTGATTTCTTGAAGATGGAGAAGATTTTACGCTCACTGGCCAAACCAGTAGATAAAGAAGGAAATCCCAAACCCGCAATATGCAAGATCTTCGCTTACTGCCTGATGACAAACCACATACACCTGCTCATCGCTGAGCTTGACGAGTCAATAAGCGACACTATCAAACGTCTGGGAGTTGCCTACGCCAGTTATTTCAACAAGCGTCGAGGCAGGTCAGGGCCACTGTTTGAAGGTCGTTTCAGAAGTGAACCTGTCGATGAGGCCGATTACTTCATAACGCTGCTTCATTACATTCATTACAATCCTGTGAAGGCAGGAATGGTAAAAAGACCCGGATGGTACAAGTGGAGCAGCTGGCACGAGTACGAACTGCCTGATGAGACCTACAACAGAGGCATCTGCGAGCAAGACATCCCCTTCGACAACCTCAACAGAACGCAGGTTGCAGAGATTGTGCTTGATGCTAAAGACCCAATATCGTTCATCTCACCCGTTGATATTGAGAGCGTTGATGATGATGAGGCCGAAAAGATCATCAAGTCTCTTGTCCCGGAAGAATATCGCCACGTTGAGTTGACGAAATTGCCTAAAGTAGTAAAACTGACAATCACAAATAAAGCCAAAGGCTATGGATTAAAAAATTGGCAGATAACACGTATTTTAGGAGTTAGCAAGCACTTCATTTACAAAGGGCGCACCAAACTCACCAGGACAATAAAATAAGTTTCAACAAATCTGTAAATAAAACGAAATATATCCAAATAAAAATAAAAAATCGGAAAAAGGGGTCGGTTCTTTTTGTCCGTTTTTTGGCAAAAATCGGAAAAAGGGGTCGGTTCTTTTTGTCCGTTTTTTGGTGAAAATCGGAAGAAAGGGTCGGTTCTTTTTGTCCGATTTTGTTGCTTTGTGGTGATGGGTTGAGCTGGAGAAATGCGTTGCCGAAAAAAATTATTACCAAATTATGGCCTTGCAGGACGATTGGTTGAGAGAAAATGACTATCTTTGCAGTTTGTTAGAAATTATATTATAATTTAATAATCTAGATAAAACATTTTAAGTGGACACAAAATACATTTTTGTTACTGGTGGTGTGGTGTCGTCGCTTGGCAAGGGCATCATCTCGTCGTCGATAGCCAGGCTGCTACTCTCGCGCGGTTTTAACGTGACGATGCAGAAGTTTGACCCTTACATCAACATCGACCCTGGCACGCTCAACCCCTATGAGCACGGCGAGTGCTATGTGACCGTTGATGGTCACGAGGCCGACCTCGACCTGGGCCACTACGAGCGTTTCACCAACATCAAGACTACTCGTGCCAACAATATCACTACTGGCCGTGTGTATCAGAGCGTTATCGACAAGGAGCGCCGTGGCGACTTCCTAGGGAAGACGGTGCAGATTATCCCTCACATCACCGACGAGATAAAGCGCTGCGTGAAGCTGCTGGGCAGCACGGGCAAGTATGACTTCGTGATTACCGAGATAGGCGGCACGGTAGGCGACATCGAGTCGCTGCCCTTCCTGGAGGCGGTGCGCCAGCTCAAGTGGGAGCTAGGCCGCCACTGCGTGGTGGTACACCTCACCTATGTGCCCTATATCAAGGCGGCTGGCGAGCTCAAGACCAAGCCCACTCAGCACAGCGTGAAGCAGCTGCAGCAGGTGGGCATCCAGCCCGACGTGCTTGTGTTGCGCACCGAGCTAGAGTTGCCTGCGGCGCATTGCCGCAAGGTTGCCCAGTTCTGCAATGTGAGCCCCGACGCGGTGACCCAGAGCCTTGACGCGCCTAGCATCTATGAGGTGCCACTGATGATGCACCGTCAGCGTCTCGACCAAATCATCCTTGAGAAGACTGGCACGCCCTTCAGTGGTGAGCCCGACCTCACCAAGTGGAATTTCTTCCTCAACAAGATGCACAATGCCAGCGAGGAGGTGAAGATAGGTCTCGTGGGCAAATATGTGGAACTGCAGGATGCCTATAAGAGCATCGATGAGAGCCTACTCACGGCAGGCGTCTATCAAGACCACAAGGTGAAAATCACCTATATCTCGAGCGAGAAAATCAACGACGGCAATGCCGAGGAACTGCTCAGCGGCATGGACGGCGTGGTGGTGGCACCAGGCTTTGGCCAGCGAGGCACCGAGGGCAAATTTGCCGCCCTGCGGTGGTGCCGAGAGCACGACAAGCCCACGTTTGGCATCTGCTACGGCATGCAGTGCATGGTCATCGAGTTTGCCCGCAACGTGCTTGGTCTGACCGATGCTAACAGCGTAGAGATAGACCCCAAGACCCCCAACAATGTCATCGACCTGATGGAGGAGCAGAAGAGCATCACCAACATGGGCGGCACTATGCGACTGGGGGCCTATGCCTGCCATCTGAAACCTGGCACAAAAGTTGCTGAAGCCTATGGAGGCCTCGACATCGAGGAGCGCCATCGCCACCGCTTTGAGCTCAACGACGAGTACCGCTCGCAGCTCGAGGCTGCTGGCATGAGCTGTGTGGGCGAGAACCCCGAGACCCACCTGGTGGAGGTGATTGAGCTTGCCAGCAAGAAGTGGTACATAGGCACTCAATACCACCCGGAGTACAGCAGCACGGTGCTCAACCCCCACCCATTGTTTATGGACTTTGTGAGGGCAGCTATAGAGGAAAAAAACAACACGAAATGATAACGGCATATAATTAACGCAAACAAAAACACAAAACAAATACACTTCAAACTATTATGGACAAAAACACGGTCATTGGAATGTTGCTCATGTGCGCGGTAATCTTTGGCTTCATGTATTGCCAGTCGGACAATAACAAAGACGCCAAGCAGGGCAACAACAAGCAAACCGAGAAGAAAGCAGATAACAACCAACCAGCAGCCCCCATCGACACACTAACGCAAGAAGACTGGACGGCGCTAAGCGCCATCGTCGCCAAGAACGACAGCGCACTTGTTGACGGCGGCGTAAACATAAAGCAGGTGGGCGACAAGCTCACCGGCACAGTGAAAGTGGGGAACTCCACCGTGAGCATCGACAGCGTGAACACCAATGTCAACGCTGCAGAAGCCCTGAAACAGGTGATTACCAAGCACAACCAGGCGCAGATGTTCAGCGGCTGCCTTAAAGGTAGCGACCAGACGGTGACCCTCAAGAACGACTCTATAAAGGTTGAAATCAGCACCAAGGGCGGCATGATCACCCGCGCCACGCTCAATGGCTACAAGGCCTATCACTCGCAGGAAGACTACAAGAACAACAGCAGTGTTCCCGTTGAGCTAGTGAGCCCAGGCAACAACAGCTACAGCTTCATCCTCAACAACCGCGACCAGAGTTTCGACACCAAGGACTTCTATTTCGTGCCCGAGAACCAGCAGGGCGACTCCACAGTGACCATGTCGCTGACGAACCTGCCTAGTGGCGCCAAGTGGAGCGTCAAATACACCCTTGTCAAGGGCTCTTACATGGTGAAAATGGAAATCTTGCAGCAGAACATGGACAAAATCATGCACAACAACATCACCAGCATGAATTTCCACTGGAACCAGAAGATGCAACGCCAGGAGGCCGGCAAGCAGTTTGAGGACCGCTACAGCGCCCTCTACTGGAAGCTTCAGGGCGATGATGATGTAGAAAACCTGAGCGAGAACGGCAATGAGGACAAGAACCTCAACGACAAGGTGAAATGGATCTCGGCAAAGAGCCAGTTCTTCTCGTCGGTGCTCATCGCCAACGACTGCTTTAGCGGCGACACCAGGTTTGAAAGCAAGGCTTATAATGACAGCCAAAAGGACTACCAAAAGTACCTCAAGGACATTGATGTATATACCGGCTTTAACTACAGCTACTCTAACCCGGCGCCAGCATCGTTCTATTTCTACTTTGGCCCCAACCGCTACAGCCTGCTCTCGAGCTACGACCAGTTCTCCAAGGACGAGGACCTGCACCTCACACGCCTCGTGTCGCTGGGCTGGAAGCTGTTCCGCTGGATCAACTCGAGCATCGTCATGCCAGTGTTTAACTGGCTGTGCAAGTTTGGCTGGTCAATGGGCATCGTGATACTTGTTCTTACCATCTTGCTCAAACTAGTGCTCTGGCCTCTTACTTACAAGAGCTACATGTCGCAAGCCAAGATGAAGATTCTGCAACCCGACATCCAGGCCATCAACGAGAAATACCCCGACCAGGCCGACGCCATGAAGAAGCAGCAAAAAATCATGGAGCTCTACAAGCAGGCCGGCGCCAACCCCATGGGCGGTTGCTTGCCCATGCTCTTGCAAATGCCGTTCCTCATCGCCATGTTCTGGTTCTTCCCCTCAAGCATCGACCTGAGAGGGCAGTCGTTCCTGTGGGCCCCCGACCTGAGCGCCCCCGACGCTCTGATCTCGCTGCCCTTCAGCATCCCCTTCCTGGGCGACCACCTGAGCATCTTCTGCCTGCTGATGACAATCACTAACATCGCCTACACCTACGTGAACATGCAGTCGCAGTCGTCGAGCCAGATGCCTGGCATGAAGTGGATGATGTACCTGATGCCAGTCATGTTCCTCGTGTTCTTCAACACCTATGCTTCGGGTCTGAGCTACTACTACTTTGTGTCGCTGCTCATCACCATAGCACAAACCTTCCTCACCCGCATGATGGTCAAGGAAGACAAGGTGAGAGCAGTGATGGCCGAGAACGCCAAGAAACCCAAGAAGAAGAGCGGCTTCATGGCACGCCTCGAGGAAGCACAGCGCCGCCAGCAGCAAGCTCTCAAGGAGCAGCAGAAGAGGAGCAACAAGCGTCGCTAACCACCACACACACTGAGAGAGACAAATAAAGATAACAGCGCATGAAAAGTAGTAAAACAAGTAGCACAACCAGGCCACGCCGCGGCAGGGCCTTCAGGCGAGTGATTATAGCACTTGCTGTGCTACTTGTCTTACTCGGTGCCTTTTGGGCCTACGAGAACCGCCACGCCATCCACTACTGGTGGCACGGCGAGGTGGTGGTAGATCGCAGCAAGTATCCCATAATTGGCATCGACGTCTCTAGCCACAATGGCGACATCGACTTCTACAAAGTCAAGAACGATGGCTACAACTTTGTCATCATCAAGGCCAGCGAGGGCATGGACTACCAAGACAACTATTTCACCGCCAACTACAACCGCGCCAGCGCCAACGACCTGAAGGTGGGTGCCTACCACTACTTCATCATGAACTCCGACGGCGTGAACCAGGCCAAGAACTTTGTTGAAGCCGTGGGATGGCGCAAGCTCGACTTGCCATTGGTCATCGACATTGAAGAAGACGACAAGCTAAACAAAAACGTGAGCGACGACATTGCGCTAAAGAACCTTAACGCCATGATCGACAACCTGCAGTCGCGAGGCTTTAAAGTGATGATTTACACCAATGGCAACGGTTACAAGAAATATGTGAAAGACCAGCCCTTTGTCGATGTGAGCCTGTGGATATGCTCGTTCAAGAACCCCGACGACATAAAGCACATCCCCAATCAGCTACAGCAATTTAGCAAGAAAGGGCGCGTTGATGGCATTAAGGGCGATGTTGACCTCGATGTCTTCAACGGAAATGAGAAACAGTGGCAACAGTGGCTCAGCAAAGCCGCACCACTGCCCACCGACACCACCACAACAACCAACCAAAAAGAAGAGATTAACGATGACACCAGCAAGTAAATATTGGAGCAAAGTTGCTGCCATGATGATAGCAATAGCTCTTGTGGCTACATTCACGGCCAATGCCAAAGTTTATACATGGGACAAATATGACATCGCCTTCGACGCTCCCGAGGGTGGATATGTGCCCTACAGCTTCTTCCAAGACCCCTCATCGGCACAAGTCAACTGGGACGAGATGGTTATGACGCTGCAGCACTACGTCAAGAACGAGAACACCACCAAGAAGAACCTCGAGGAGCGCCTCAAAAGCCGCGCCATGGGCTACAACATGTATGACACCGAGATGGTAAAAATCAAGGTGAAAGGCTTTAAGTGCCACGCCATTGAGGGCACGATGCCCGATGGCACACGCTGCATCATTGCCTATCTGGTGAGCGAGAAAACCACCACAGTGGTTGAGGTGGTGGTCAACTATCTCTTTGGCAACCAAGAAGTGGTGGAAGCAATAATCAAGAGCTTCAGCGAGGGCAACAACAAGAAACCCAACGAACTGGAGAAACCCAAGCAAAAGATTCAGAAGAAAAAAGACGCCGAGAAAGAAAAAAAGGAGATAGAGAAAGAAAAGAGGCGCAAAAACGAGAAAGTGTATGAGTGCTAAGTGGTGAGGCGCCCCCCTTTCCTTTGTCAGTCAACAATGTTTCCTTACCATACTAAAAACTGTGTCGCTTAGTTTTTCTCATACTCAGCGACACAGTTTTCGTTGATTAGCTCACTACAGCAGCCCCGCAAGCACATCGATGTTCTCGATGGGGGTGGCCCAGCTGGTGGCAAAACGGGTGACGAAGCGGCCGTCGGGCAGCTTGTCCCACACCTCAAAGGCCACGAGCCCCTCTAGCGCATCAATCTGCTGCTGAGTCAAGATAGGGAACTGCTGATTGGTGGGCGAGTCGATATAAAACTCAAAACCCTTGCTGGCAAACATGTTCTTGAGCTCCATGGCCATGTCGATGGCATGACGGGCAATGTTCATGTAGAGGTTGTTAGTAAACAAGGTGTCGAACTGGATGCCCAGCAGCCTGCCTTTTGCCAAGAGAGCGCCATGCTGCTTGATGATGGTGAAGAACTGGCGCGGAGCGTTACCCTTAGGGAACACCACCGCCTCGCCGCAGAGCGCGCCCACCTTAGTGCCGCCAATGTAGAACACGTCGCACAGCGACGCCAGCGTCTTGAGGTCAACATCGGCAGCAGCACTCGCCAAGCCATAGCCCAAGCGCGCGCCATCGATGAAAAGCGGAATCTCATATTCCTCGCACACCGCCTTTATAGCCCGCAGCTCATCAAGGCTATAGATGGTGCCATACTCCGTGGGAAACGAGATATACACCATACCCGGAAACACCATGTGAGGCCAAGTGGGGTCACCATGAAAGTGAGCCAGATACTCACGCAGCTCACCAGCATCCATCTTGCCAAGATGACTCTCGAGGGTTATCACCTTGTGACCACTGAACTCCACTGCCCCACTCTCGTGCACAGCGATGTGGCCAGTAGCCACAGCCACCACGCCCTCGTAGCGCCGCAGCATGGCGTCGATAACGGTGCTATTAGTCTGCGTGCCGCCCACCAGGAAGAACACGTCGGCATCAGGGCAGCCCGTAGCTTGCCTGATGCGAGTGCGGGCATTCTCACAAAACGGATCCTCGCCATATCCCTCCACTTGGGTCATGTTGGTCTCTATAAGTCGATTCAAAATCGCAGGGTGCGCACCCTCAATGTAGTCGCAGGTAAATGAAATCATAAGTGTGAAATGTTTTTATTGGGCAAAGTTACAAACTATTTCCTGAAATTCAAGCTACGTGACCACTTGAAAAAGTGAAAAACGGCAAATTAAACCACCAAATCCACTTTTTTACTGAATCTACTTCACTGAGTCCACTGTAAAAAACAAAATAACACGAATTAAACGAATTATAACGAATTCTATTTTATTGATATAAAGTTTGTTGGATTTGTATATTATTTGTCGTCTTTGTTTGATTTTAGCCAAAAAGCGACTTTTTAAAGCGGACTCTTAGTTTAATTCGCATAATTCGCCGTTTTTTTAAACGTGGACTCAAATATGCAGTTTTTTAGTGGGCTTATAAGGCTTTTTCGCGTATCAAAATCGGTCATTCATTGATGTTTCTCTTTATAATCAACGTTTTTTTTGGCATTTTGCTTTGTATTTACAACTTTTATTAATATATTTGCCCGATTATATAGCATCAAACTTATTTGCAACATTATTATTAAACCATAAATTATTTACATTATGATGAAGAACAAACTACTAACAAAACACTGCGCACTGACGCTCCTCATGGCACTTCTCGCAGCCACCTGGAGCACCAACGCCTGGGCCGACGTCACAGTAAATGTCAAATGTGACGTTGCCCCACACATCTATGCTTGGGACAATAGCCAGAACAAACTGACAGAAAACGGTTTTCCAGGCGATGTGATGTCCGAAACAAAGGTCGTGAAAGGCATCACTTATTACACCATGACTTTTGAGGGGGCTTCTTCTATTAACTTGCTTTTCACTAATAATGATTTGCAAACTGGTGATTTCAATGGATTAACTGGGGAAGTTTTCTTCAACTATGATGGCGCTCATTGTGCTTATGGCAAAATTCCTGACAATATAGCTTATGAAGCTGGAAATGTAGTTTATTTTGTCAATACCAAGAATTGGACAAATGTGAATTGCCATCTGCATAATGGAGGTACTACTTCCACTAATGCTATGACCTACGTAGCTCTTGATGGTGCTGGACAAAAAATCTACAAATGGGGCCCCCAGAGTCTCTCGTTCACACCGTCGGGTGTTATTTTCAACAATGGCGGCTGGGCTAATCAAGGCGGTGTTGAGACGCCAAGCATAGACTATGCGCAAGGGGGATACTATGTTTATAGTGAATACAATAATGGAAGTAACAAAGAGTTATATCAAGTTGCCACAATCGATGCCAGCAGAATAACTAACTCAGCTACTTACTTTGCCGACGCTCATTTCCGTGAAGGTATCACAAAGAGCCTCGGCGTTGCCGAAGGTGCCGCTTTCACACCTGCCGATTACACAATCCTTGACCTAAGCTACGACAGCGGGAGCATGACTGGAAAAATCAGCAACATCTCAGGTATTGAGCACTTCACTAATCTTGAGGAACTTGACATCTCAAATAACAACATTCCATATGGTGATATAACAGCTTTAACAAAGCTGAAGAAGATTGTTGCACATCACAACCCTAGTCTTGAGGGCTTTGGTATTGGTGACCCAAGTTCTTCTAATAAAATTCTAAAAATATCACCATCTTCAGTGCTTGAATATGTTGATGTTTCAAATAATGACACTTACTATCTGACACAATTGAATAATTGCTGCGGCTCAACATTAGAGACTTTAATTGCTTCAAACAATCCCAGATTTGATTACAGCACTTTTTCTAATTGTACAGTATTAAAACACCTTGACTTCAGCAATTGTGGATTAACCTCAACTGCATTAAATTCATCACATATCAACTGTCCAAATTTGGAATATCTTGACTGTAGTGGTAACAGAAACTTAGTCTCTTCAGGAGTTTATCTCACCAACATGACCAAGCTCAAATACTTTGACATGAGCGGGTGCGATGCCACTCCAGCCACCACAGTTGCCAATTTGGCAAATGCCAAAAGTTCTCTCGAATACCTTGATTTGAGCGATAATAATATGCCGGCTAATGGTAATGACCCTGCTCTTGACGGCTTTACTGCTCTGCAGACTTTCAAGTTCAACACACAAGCTAATTGGACAAAATCACTCACCATCACCAACTGCCCATCACTGACTCTTATCGATGTTAGTGGAAATGTTAAGATGACTGGTCTTACCATCAATAATAGTGGTATCACCACTCTTAACTTCCCGGAGGCAACGACTTTGACAGGTCTCACGGCTCTCACTACTCTGAATGTTTCGAATAACCCCTTCACTGTGCTGAACATTCCACAGACTCCAAATTCGTTGCTCACTGTTACCGCCAATGATTGTAGCGCAATGACAAGGATTCTTGCCGAGCACAATAAATCGAAACTGCAATATGTCACAGCTCATAATTGCCCAGCTCTTACCGATATCACCATCAATGGTGCTGACATCTATTTCAATAAGCAATTGAATGCCTTCGACGCAACCAACAAGAGCACTCTCTTGACACTTGACTTGTCGAACGATGCCATGTCAACCAACTATGCACTTGACGGCTTCACTGCTTTGCAGACTGTAGATTTCGACAACAATTATATGACAGGTAATGAGAATAACATTTCGTCGTTTACTGCCATCAACTGCCCATCATTGACTTCAGTGAACCTTGATGGCAATGCCAACATGGAGACCATAACCCTAAAGAGTAATGGCTTCAGCAATAGTAGTTATCCTGTTGTTACTGTTGATGCCGAGGCCAATAATGTTACCCTTGACTTCAGTGACAACAATTTCACTGCCGTGCCCAATATTGAGGCGAATCAAATTAAGATTCTAAAGCTTAATGATAACCAGCTTGCCGACATTAACATTCCTGACGGTTGCAATGTACAGTATCTCTACGCCCAGAACAACAACTTCCCGACTGGGGATTATACTCTGCCTACCACTTCGCTCGTGGGGCTTGACTTGGGAAATAATGACTTCACTAAGTTTAAAGCCGAGAATAACACCTCGCTCAAGTCGTTGGCACTTGCTGGCAACGATAACCTCACAGAGATAGAGCTTCATGGAAACACCGCTTTGACTCAGACAAGTCCCGATGGCATTATCGAGAGCGATAATGGCCTTTACATTAAAGGCTTGAGTAACTTGAAGGTGCTGAATATTGAGAACAGCTCATTTAACAAGCTTGGTCAGCAGCACTCGCTGCAGGGCGTCACCGCACTTGAAACGCTGAAGGCTCGTCACAATGAGTTCACTACGTTTACCAATGGTGTGTATGCACTTGATGTAGCTGGTACAGGAAATTACCGCAAGCCTGATAACACAGAATCAAGTCTTGAGCACCTAACTGCTTTGGAATATCTTGACCTTGCTTACAACAACCTGCAAGACAGTGTTCACCTGTATAAGAACGTTGCCCTTAAGCACCTCGATGTTAGCCACAACAATGAGATTCATGGAGTGATTGACGGTACAATCACAGCGGATAATACTGCGGCACAAGAGGCCATGCGCACTAAGAAAGCTAAACGTTTGGTGAAATATGGCATGTACTATGGTGATAAGGGAGAACTAACCGATGCTCTATATGCGCAAGCTTGTGCTGATCAGTCAGGACGTCAAGTACGTTTTGATATTCGTTATGAGGACTTGAACGACACAACAGGTATTTACCATCTTGACCTCCAGAAAAACGTTAACCTTGAGTGGATTGATATAAGCTATACTAATATCCACAACACGGCAGCCGGTCCAGGTGTTATGAATCCTGGTTGGATGTCAAGAGATTGGGTGGGCGACAGCGACGAGGCCCTTGCAGCAACAGTACACGCAAACACCACGACACATCGTTCTTATTCTGCTTTCCACACATTTGTATATTTCGCTCCTTGCAGCAAGCTCAAGACCATCCACATGGATCACTGCAATCTGCAATCACTTGGCGTGAGTTACTTCCCTGAGCTTGACACACTAACATGTAGCTACATGTATGGCGATTGCTACTTCATGCGTGATGCAACTAAAACAGACTTAAAATATGGCATGGCAAATACTGGCCCAGGCAGAGTTCGCAAATATCTAAGTCCTAAGACCAATACAGAAACAGGCATTCAAGATGCTGTCAATGTTATTGGTCCTGACGGCACACCAGACACTTATTATGACAACAATATCAAATACTACGACATCAGCTATAGTGGTTTCAATGAACTGAGATTTAATTATGGCATAAATCTTGAACATATCGATGTGAGTGGTAACCCGCTTAAATTCCATGTCCATCCAAATAGCGATAATTCTTACTACAATTCACTGGATGTCACCTATTGTCCTAATATCAGGACTGTGCTTGCCGAGAATTGCGCCGACCTGCCCATTGTGCGTGCTCATAACCGCACTAAGCTCGACACGCTCTACTTGAGCAACGACCCCAATCTCAAGACTCTTTATGTGCAGAACGACCCATTGCTGAAGACCAACTTCCAGGGGCTTAACACACTGACCGGGCTTGAGACCCTCTTTGCCTACAACAACACTCACTGGGGCAATGACATCACCTTCGCCAGCAACACCGCGCTGAAGAACCTGTGGATCTCTAACATCGGCGCCAGCCAGCTTAACTTGACCACCAATAAGGCACTCCAGAAGCTGCGTGCCTACGATAACATCCTCGGTTCGGAAGACGAGAATCGCACTATCGACCTGAGCAATAACACTGCTCTTGAATGGCTTGACCTTGCTCGCAACCTCATTGCCAATATTGACCTGAGCCACAACACAGCATTGCAGTTTGTGAACTTCTCTAACGGCAACGACACTCGCATTGAGCTTGATGGTACCGAGCAACTCAACCACGATGGCAGCGATGGCGATGCCATCAAGCCCACTACCATCTTTAGTGCCGATGAGACTCCCATACAAAGCGCCGATGCTGGCAACAGCTTGAGCGACCTTGCGTTGCCCGCCAGCATCACCGACGCGCGCGCCAACGGCAACGACCTGCACAGCATCACTGGCAGCTTCGCCAACCTGACCAACATTGAGTTTGCCCACAACCACATCAACGGCATCACCCTGCCAAGTAGTGCTACTGTCGAGAGCCGTGACAACGGACGCACCATCACTGCCGACTGCGCCAAGTTCACGCCTCATGGCGACTTTGGCAACGTGGTGACTGTATATTTCTTCCAACTCGCCGACTTGTCGCAGCAAGAAGTGCAAAACGGCACTCAGCTCACCCTCAAGACCAGCGATGACATCAAGGGCGCCACTCGCAAACTGGGCACCGACGGTCTCGTGCTTGACAACATCAACTGGAATCAGAGCAACGCTGGCATGCTCCGCAATGTGACTCTCAACCCAAGCAACATGGGCCAATATCTCGACCCCGACGAAGTGCCTGGCTCTATTGTCGTCCTTGAGGCAGCGAGTGAGACTGACAACGGTGCCGAGGGCACTGCCACCTACACCTACAATAACGGCACCAGCACACCAAGCGAGTTCTATCTCAACTGGTCGAGCGACGGCACCATCACCGGCATAGGCAGCGTGATTGGCGACAACGGCTTTGACCTTGCAGGCACCTATGGCGGCATCGTTGTCGCTGGCAAGGATGGCACCGTGGTGGGCGTGTATGACCTCAACGGCCGTCAGGTGGCCAGCGAGACCATCACTGATGGCAAAGCTGTTATCAATGACCTCACCCCAGGCATCTACCTGGTTAATGGCCAAAAGGTGCTTGTGAAGTAACGCTCTAACCGCAACTTGAAGTTTGAGTCCACTTAAAAGAACGGCGAATTATACGAATTAAACTTTTTTTGCTACTGAAAATCAAAGCTTTAATTTTCTGTTCTGCTTGTTTTTAGGACTATATACTCAGAATATTGACTTTTTAGAGTGGACTCAACTTTAGAGGTTAGTGGTTCCCCCCTTCCACGTTCCACCGATAACCCAGTGAGCAAGTTGCTCACTGGGTTATCGGTTATGGAAGACAATGGTGGGAACAGAACAGCCGCAGGCTGACCTTTAGATAACCTCCTGTGACGCCTGTGAAATGAGCCACAGGCGAGTGCAACAAGCGTCACTGGGGGTCACAAAGCAACCCTCTCATTAGTCGCTGAGAGCGCCCCACATCATTCCCATCACCTGATGAATAGAGCTCTCCTGTTCTCGTGACCCAAGCACAAAAAAAGATGCCACCTCGACTGAGATGGCATTACTTTTTTAGTATGGGCAACGATATTACTTGCAGCAATTCTCGTTGTCATATTTGCATTTGTCCTTGCCGCAGCTGCCGTCCTTCTTGCAGGCACCTTCCTTGCAGCATGGCGACTGGTGTGCGCACTGGTGATCTTTCTTGCACTCACCCTTGCCGCACTCGCCTTTCATCTCTTTCTTGCAATCGCCTTTCATCTCCATCTTGCAATCGCCCTTCATCTCCTTCTTGCACTCGCCGCTTTTGGGTTCCATTTTCATGAGCTTGTTGCTCTCAACTTTCTTGATCTCAGTGCCGGCAGCATTCATCTTCTTGCAGCCATTGCAGTCCTCTTTCTTGGCTTGGTTGCACTCGGCTTTCACATCCTTCTCTTGCTTGCTAACCTTAGCCACTTTCTCGGTTTTGTGAATCTTTTTAGCCTTTTTCACTTTTGCCTGAGCGTCAAAACCATTGACACCAGCGAGAGCCAGAGCTCCCACGCACATTAATGCAATTAATTTTTTCATGTTTTTAATGGATATTTCGCACCACTGTTGCAACAGAGAGTGCAGTTAAACAAAAATCAAAATCTCATTAACGATAACTATTTGATAATCAAATAGACTTGCAAAGATAAATATAATTTATCAATTATCAAAATTTGCTCTAAAAAAAATAACATTTTTGCACGAAACAATTATTCTTTTTAATTTTGTGCCCTTTCTTTTTTTTGAGAAAAGGCGGCGGGTTCTCGCTGTTGCTTTAGGGATGCCCTATAAATTGCTTGATTAGTATTTAAATTATCTATAACATGAAAAAGATTTTCTTATTTTTAGCTCTTCTACTATCGTTTGGAACGATAAGAGCAGCTGTGCAGGGCGACGTGAACGGCGACGGCAATGTCACAGCCGCCGATGTGACAGCAATCTATGACGTGATGCTTGGCACCGACGTCACCCACGAGGCCACCGCCGATGTGAACAATGACAATGTGGTGACGGCAGCCGACATTACCCTGCTCTATGACATCTTGCTCGGGAATGTCGCACCCGAGCCAAAGCGTGGCAAGATTTTCATCAGCGACAACGCCAGCTGGGGCGACATGGCGCTCTACGCATGGCCCGAACAGGGACTTAGCAGCTGGCCCGGCATCCACCATAGCGGCACTGTCGAGAAAGACGGCAAGACCTACTACCGTTTCGACTTGAGCGACGGCTACTATGGCCGCGCCATCAACTATATCGCTAACAACTATGCCGCCGTCAATGGCGGCACCAACCGCCAGCTCGACCTGATGAGCGACTACACTATGGGCGAGAACGACATCTACCTCACTATCAGTGGCTCAGCTGGCAGCTACAGCTATGAGATTGACGATGACGGCACCCCACCACCAGTAGTGTATCTACACAGCGAGCTGGCATGGAACGACTACTGCCTCTATCTCTGGAAGAATGCCGCTCCCGTGAGCGCCGCCTGGCCTGGCGAGCACTACACCTCTACTAAGAGCATCGATGGCGAGCTGTGGCACGTCTTTGAGCTACCCAAGGTGTATTATACCACCGCTGGCACCAACTGGATTCTCAACAACAATAACAATGGCAATCAGCTCGACTTGATGCAGGACTTCGCTTACAGCAAAGACATCTTCATCAGGGTCGCGCCCGACGGCTCCTACACCGTGGCCGACGCCAGTTCACAACCCACTGGCGACGTGGTGACTCCTGGCCAGGCACGGCCACTCGATGTGACGGGCACCACGGCTCTCACAGCCAAGCACCGCGTCATCTATGAGATGAACGTGGGCAGCTTCACCAGCGCCGGCACCTTTGCCGCTGCACAAGCACGCCTTGACGAGCTGCGCAGCCTGGGCATCGACATCGTGTGGCTCATGCCCATCTACCCGCGAGGAGGGGGCATTAACAGCCCCTACGCCGCCACTAACTTCAAGGCCACCAACCCCAGCTATGGCACCATAGCCCAGCTCAAGAGCTTTGTGGACCGCGCCCATGAGCTAGGCATGGAGGTCATCCTCGACTGGGTGCCTAACCACACCGCCACCAATGCCGTGTGGGTGACCGAGCACCCCGAGTTCTACACCACGCAAAATGGCCAAATGGTACACCCCAACAATTATGGCGACGTGTATCAGCTCAACTACGACAACGCCGCACTGCGCGAGGCGATGAACGACTGCCTGCGCTTCTGGATAGACCAAGCTGGCATCGACGGCTACCGCTGCGACTACGTGTCGAGCCCCGCCATCCCAGGCAGCTACTGGGCAAGCACCATACCCATGCTGCGCAGCTATGCCGGCAGCAAGGCCATCACCATGGTTGCCGAGGCCGACATCGTGCACGATGCCACAAAGCTCATGAACGTGGGCTTCGACTACGACTACGCCTGGAACTTCCAGGGCAGCAAGCTGGAGCGCTTTGGGCCAAGCGGCACCAGTGCCACCACGCTGCAAGGCTACTGCCAGTCGTTTATCAATGAGAGTCAGGGCAAGAGTTTCGACCGCATGACCTATCTCACCAACCACGACCAGAACTACAACGATGGAGGCAAGACACTGCAGCAGATGTATGGCGCCAACAAATATGCCCTCACCACGCTCTATTTCACCATCTATGGCATGCCACTGCTTTACAATGGGCAGGAGGTGGGCAACGACCAGATTCTTGACTACTTCCACGACACAAAAATCAACTGGAGCTCTACCGACCCAAAGATGCAGAACACCATCGCCACCCTCGTGGCACTGAGGCACACACAGCCCGCGCTGGCTTGCGGCACTGCCACCACCTTCCTCGCCAGCAGCAACGGCAACGTGATGGCATTCGCCAAGACCAGCGGCGACAACACCGTGCTGGTGCTCCTTAACCTGGGCAACACCAGCGCCACCGCCACCATTAGCGGTATCGCTGCTGGCGACTACACCCAGTGGCTCGACAGCAGCACCATCGCCGCTGGCACCACTCAGGCCGATGTCACGCTCAGCGCCACCAGCACCTTCAACCTTGATGCTAAAGGCTACCGCATTTTTGTCAAGAAATGAGCTATTTACCTTTAAACTCAAGTTTCGGAAGTAACCGAAACTTGAAGTTTAAAGGTGAGAGGTTAGAGAGGCTAACAATGCGCCCTAAAAAGCAACTTCTCAAGGCTGCGGGCAGCAATTCATCCTTTCACGCTACAAGAAAAAAACGCGTCACCAGCAAAAACCTGTGTTTAATGTTGATGAGCCCATGAGCGTCGAAGACGCTAAGTGCCTCGATAGAGGCTATTTATTACCAAGACCATGCAAGAGGGTCGAAGACCCTCGCAGCTTGGTCCTTGCGCTATCTAATGAAAAAGTGCCCCAGAGGGGAACTTCATCGCCACAGTTGTTGCTCATATAAATGATTTTCACTACTTTTGCCAAGACAAAACAATATTGACATGAGTGCCGTAAATTCCATCTATCACATAGTCATCAACACCTACCGCCGTGAGATGACAATCCCCGACGAGACCAGCGAGCACATGTACCGTTACATCTGGTCAATCATCAACAGCCGCAACTGCAAGCTCTACCGCATTGGCGGCATAGGCAACCACATACACATGCTTGTTGAGCTGTCGCCGGCGATGGCACTCAGCGACTTGGTGCGAGACATCAAGCAGGGCAGCAGCAAGTGGGCGAAGCAGCAGGTTTACTTCCCCATGTTCAGCGGATGGGGCAAGGAATATGGCGCATTCTCGTGCAGCGTGCGCGACAAGGAGAGAATCGTTAACTATATCAACCGCCAGCGTGAGCATCACAAAGAACAGACTTTTGAGCAGGAGTACAAAGAGATGATAAATCGCTCAGGGCTGGAGAGGAACGATTATAGGCTCACATGAAAAGCCTGTGGTGGAAGTTCCTCTTCGAGGCACTTTTCGTAAGATTCAGCAGGGACCAAGCTGCGAACCCCTTTGGGGTTCTTGCATGGTCTTGCGATTGAAGTCGGGTCTTCGACCCGCCCGGCATCTTCGATGCCCAATGCCTCAACCTAACACAGTTTTTTGCAGGTGTCCCGAAAAAACTCAGCCGTTTTCAAGATTTTTTTTGAAAACGGCTGAGTTCTGTACTTAGCTAGCATGATTGCTGGCTGAGAGCTAAGGGCTCGCTACTACTCGCGGAAATACACTCGCTTCACACGCGGCGAGATGCTGGTGAGAATCTCATAGCCTATGGTGCCGCGGGCATCACTGAGCTGCTCAATGGGGTTGTGCTTGCCAAAGATTTCCACCTTGTCGCCCACCTCGCACTCGGCCTCCGACACATCGATCATGCAGGCATCCATGCAGATGTTGCCCACCGTGGGGCATAGCGTGCCACCCACCCACACGTTGATGGCTCCGTTGCCAAAGTGGCGATCCATGCCGTCGGCATAGCCTATCGAGACGGTGGCGATGCGCGCGTCGCGCTCCAGCACTCCCCGGCGGCCATAGCCTATCGTGGTTCCAGCCTCCCAATTCTTGATGCTGATGACCACTGCCCTAAGCTCTGCCACCGGCAAGACGGCATCCTCGCTGCCGTCGTTCAAGGTCTTGATGCCATAGAGGCCTATGCCTATGCGCACCATGTCCATCTGATACTCTGGGAAGCGCACTATGCCAGTGGTGTTGAGGATATGCTTCATGATGTGGTGCGAGAAGTTGGCCTGCAGCTGTCTAGCACATTCCTCAAAATATTCAACCTGGGCGTGGGTGTAGTCGTCCTGCTCAGGCTCATCGGCCACACTCAAGTGCGAGAACACGCTCACGGGGATGATAACATCCTGGCCAAGGAGCAGCTCTACCAGCTGGGGAATCTCCTCAAGGGTGAAGCCCAGGCGGTGCATGCCGCTGTCAATCTTGATGTGAACAGGGAAATTCTTGGCTCCATATTTCTTGCCCTCCTTGATGAGCTGCTGTGCCTCCTGAATGCTATATACCTCGGGCTCCAGGTAGCGGTCAAACATCGCTTTGTAGTTCACCGTCGAGGGGTTGAGCACGATGATGGGCAGGGTGATGCCTGCCTTGCGCAGTTCCACGCCCTCGTCTTGCACTGCCACAGCCAGATAGGTGGCTCCGCAGTCTTGCAGCGTCTTGGCAATCTCGTAGGAACCAGTGCCGTAGCCCGATGCCTTGACCATTGCCACTGTCTTGGTGCCGAAGTTGAGTTTCGACTTAAAGAACTTGAAGTTGTGAGCCAGTGCGTTGAGGTCGATTTCCTCTACCGTCTGGTGGCGGCGCACCTCGAGCATCTCCACAATCTGGAAGAACTCAAAGCGCGAAGCACCCTTCACAAGCACCGTCTCGTTGTCGAAGTCGCCTTGGCTCATGCTCTCAAGGAAACTCGCCGTTGATTCAAAAAACACGTCACGGCCCGAGTTGAAATACTTGCTGTAGCGGCACATGTCGGGGCCTATGCCAATGAGGCGGGTGATGCCCTTGCTGCGCAGCAACTCGCTCACGCGAATGTAGAGCTCATCGTCGGCAAAGGTCTCGGGCAGCAAGTCGCTCAAAATCACGGTGGTGTGCTGCTGCGCGTTGCAGCGGCGCAGCATGAAGTCGAGAGCTGGAGTGAGTGAGTTATAGTCGCTGGTGTAGCCGTCGGCGATGATGGTACACTCGTTCACACCTTCAATCACATTGATGCGCGTGCCCACTGGTGCGAGCCGCTTCACGCGCTCGGTCACAACGCTTGTGCTAATGTTAAGATATAGCATCACCGCCACGCATGTTGCCACATTCTCGAGGTCACGATCGCTGGTGAACGGCACATCGAGGACAAATGCCGAGCCCTCATGCTCACATTCTACCACCGTGTGATTATCACGCTTGACAACATTGCTCACATAAAGCCACTTGCTTCTGTCCTCACGCGACCAAGCCACATCTTGTGCCACATAGAGGATGGGGTCGATGGTAGTTGCCACCAGCTCATCGTCGGCACAATAGACGATGCTCTCGCAGCTATTGAGAATCTTGGCTTTTTCCTCTACCTTTTCCTGCATCGAAGCAAACCCCTCGTTGTGCTCGTCACCAATGTTGGTGATGATGCCTATTGTAGGGCGAATCATCGCCTGCACGCGCGCCATCTCACCAGTCTTGCTCACGCCAGCCTCAATAATAGCCAGGTCGGTGTTGTCATCAATGTCCCACAGCGACAGTGGCACGCCTATCTGAGAGTTGTAGCTGCGCGGTGACCGCACAATGTGGTAGTCGTCCTTGAGCAACTGATAGAGCCACTCTTTCACTGTGGTCTTACCACGGCTGCCAGTGATGCCAATGATGGGGATGTGGAAACGCTTGCGATGATAAGTAGCTATCGCCTGCATAGCGTCGAGCGAGCTTTCAACCCTCAAGAAATTGGCCTCTCGCATGGCTTGAATGTCGATGTTGCCGCTATATTCTATCACAAAATTTCTAACCCCTTTATTATAAAGGTGCTTCACATAGCGGTGACCGTCATCATTTTGTGTGGCGATAGCAAAAAACAATGTCTCGGCGGGATAAGTGAGAGAGCGCGAGTCGATGAGCAGTTGGCTCACCTCGGCATTCTTGTCGCGCAGCTCGCTGGTTTCAATCCCCAGCACCTGGGCTATTTCTTGAATGGAGTATTTCATATCTAGTTAAGAGTTAAGAGTTAAGGGTTAAGAGTTAAGGGTTCTTTGATTTTTTTCTAGAAGTTCTAGAAGTTCTAGATAATCTAGATTTTCTAGATTGTGAATTATGCATTGTGAATTATGCATTGTGAATTATGCATTATGTATTGTGAATTATGCATTATGAATTATGCATTGTGAATTGTGAATTGTGCATTGTGAATTGTGCATTATGAATTATGCATTGTGCATTATGAATTGTGCATTGTGAATTATGCATTATGCATTAATATAAGGGTATTCTTTCTTGAGATTGGCAATCACGGCTTGGGTGTCGGCATTGAAGCGGGCCACCACGTCGGGGTTGTTGCTCATGGGGCGGTGCTTGAGACGCTTGCTCACGCGCTCGCAGCGGGCTATCGCCTGGGTGGAACGGTCGTCGAAGTAGGTGGCCTGGAACGTCTGCCAGATGTACTCTATCGCCACATCGCTAGGATGCACCATGTCGGCACCGTAGAAACGGTAGTCGCGCAGGTCGTCAATCACAATCTCAAAGGCTGGGAAATACTCCACAAACCCCTTGAACTGCCGCACCACATTGTTGACAGCTACCCTGAGCACCGCTTTGCTCAGCGAGTTCATTTCCAGGCCATCGGCGATGTGGCGAATGGGACTCACGGTGAACAAAATCCTCAGCGCCGGGTTGAACTCATGCAGGCGCTCCACAGCTCGCGTCAGCGACTCGGTAATCTCCTCGACGCTCGCCAAGCGGCGTGTGAACTCCTGTTGCGGCACCTTGTGGCAGTTGGTCACCACCTCGCCCGTGTCGCGACGACGATACACCACCGCAGTGCCCAGCGTGAGCACCAGCGTGTTGCACACCTTGAGGTGCTCATGAGCCTCGCCTATGCTGGTGTTCATGCGCTGCAGCGCGGCATCCTTGCTTGCCATCGAGAATCGAGAGTGGAAGTCATAGCTGTTCCACACGCCACCGCTCATAAACAGCTCGGCACCGGCAATCGTGGCATTGTCAATAATCTTATCCACAGCCCCAGCTATGCTCAGCGGATTAAAAATGGTGCCAAAAGGGTTGACCAGCACATCAACCATAGCATCACGCAGCTTGGCGCCAATGTTGTCGCTGAAGCACGACCCCATGAGCAGCATCTTGTCGCTATGGCGCATGAAATGGTCGCCCTCGCGAGGGTGTATCATTGTACGGAATTCCATATCTCAAAACTTTAAGATTGCAAATTTAGTGCAAACCAAGTGAAATACAAAATGAAAAGTAAAGATTTTCATTTTTAAGACACAAAAGTCAGCGACAAAACTCAGCGACATGGCAGTTTCAATATGCCATGCCGCTGAAAGCTAATTATTACCGTATGAATGAATCTTTCTTGTTAATTATGCATTGTGCATTATGGATTGTGCGTTATTAATTGTGCATTATGCATTGTGCATTGTGCATTATGCATTGTGCATTGTGCATTATGAATTAATTAATTTCCCATTGGTTGGCCGCCTTGCTGACCGCCACCTTGGCCACCGCCTTGCTGCGAACCGCCCACCACGTCGTTATTCTCGATGGTCTTGTCGGTTTGCTTCACGCGTGCCTTGAGCGAGCCAAAGCGGTAGCTAATGCTGATTTTGAATCCGCGCATTATAAAGCTATTCTTGTCCCAGCCGGTGTAGTCACCCTGATTGATGTAGTTCTTCATCGAGGTGTACTTGCCGTGGAAGAAACGATCGGCGCTCAAGCGCACTGTGAGTCGGTCTTCCTTGAGGAAAGAGCGTTGTAACGCCAAGTTATAGAACCAGTTACCCGTGTAGTAACCATATAGTCCACTGATTCCTCCGCTCCATTCTCCTGCGCTCACACTGAGTCGCAGTTTCCACGGCAACTGTTGGTTGAGCTGACCGTAGCAGAATGAGCTCCATCGCTTGTTCTCCAAGTTCAAGTCGTTGCTCTTGTAACGGTTGTGTGACACCTGGCCGTTGAACACAAAGCTGGTCTTTGGGCCTATAGTCCACTGCATGAAACCATTGAGGCCTATGCTGCGAGTCTTGAGGGTGTTGGCGTAGGTCGAGACGAAGATGTCACCTTCGGTAAATTGCACGCCTGTAATCTGGTTGGTGCTGAACGAAATGCTTGGACTAACGCTGAAAGTAAGCTTTGAGCCTATCTGCATATAGGTCAAGGTGATTCCATGCGTGCGCGAACTGCTCAGGTTGGGATTACCATAGGAGCGAGATGTTGGGTTCTCCTCAATGGCAGGATTCAAGTAACTGATGCCTGGGCGCTGGATGCTAGTGCTATAGTTGAGCTTGAGGCTGTGAGCCCAGTCAAACTTGTATTCAATGCTGAGATCGGGCACCCAGTCACTAAGGTTGCGGTGGTAATTATCCTGCTTGCCATCGGGGAACTCGGCATTGAGACGACTGTACTCATATCGCAGGCCCTCGCGAGTGGTCCACTTGCCCTTGCTGAAGGTGTGGCTCACATAGGCTGCCGCCACATGAGTGCGGTGGTTGAACAGAGTGATGTTGTCCATCTCAGGCATGCCCATATACTCAAATAAGGCTTCGCTCTTATTCAAGCGGTTGATGTACTTGACACCTGTCTCAAACTTGTGATATTTGGCAAAAGGCCTTGTCCAGTCAAACTGGAAGGTGTGCTCAGCGAAGTTCTCCTTAGTGTCGTTGGTTTGTCCGGTGTAGGGGAATGGACAGTTGATCATGTCGCTGAAGGTTGAGATGGTCTTGCTGCCATTGTGGTTGGTCGAGAGCATGTAGCTCAGAGTAATTGCCTCATTGGGGCGACCAGTCTTGTGCTCATAGTCGATGCGTCCGTGCAGGTCATAAAAGTCACCTTTAGGAGAATGGCCTGTGGTGGTGTATCTGTATAGCAGAGTCCCATCTCGGTCGGTCATGCGGGTGTTGTTAATGCCATCGCCACGATAGTCATAATAGAACCCACCAAACGAGAGCGACACAAGGTTGAGGGTGTCTGGTTCCCAACTGGCGCTGAGGTCGCCGTAGTGCACATTTACACTGGCTCGACTTTCATTATTACCGTATAATGTGTTGCCCGAGTTAGCATAGGTGTGCTCACTCTCCGAGAAGTTGTGGCTACCATGTCGGTTTCGATTTTGGTAACCATAGTTGAGCGATGTCACCACCTTTCCTATCTGCGAGGTGATATTGGCATTGCCATTAACGCTACCTGTGTTGTCAACGCCTACACCCACAGTTCCTGTCACTCCATTCATCGTTCCAGCGTTGCCATCGGCCATGACAATGTTGAGGATGGCACTTGTGCCCTCGGCATCATATTTTGCGCCTGGGTCGGTAATCACCTCAATTTTCTTTATCATTGAAGCAGGAATAACCTTGAGAATCTCTTTCATGTTCATTCCGCTTAGCGCAGGATCGGGGTGACCATTGCGGTAAACCTTGAACGAAGTGGAGCCCTTCACCCTTATCTCGTCCTGGCCGTCAACGGTGACCATGGGCACCTTCTTGAGCATGTCGAGCACGGTGCTGGTCTTGGAGTCGGCATCGGCCTGCACGTCGTAGCTCAGGCGGTCGATCTCGGTCTTGACGAGCTGGCGCTGCGTGCTCACCACTACCTCCTTGAGCATGGTAGAAGATGTGGTGAGGACTACAGTTCCGAGCTGTGCCACCGGAGCCTTGGAGCTCACCTCAAAGGTGCGCCTCTCGTCGGTCATTCCCACAAAACAAATCTTCATCACATAAGAGCCTGGCTTCGAAATTTTGTAATCTACCTTGCCAAAGGCGTCGCTCACGTCGGTAGCCACCACCTTGGCAGTGTCGTTGCTGGTGTAGAGGTAGATAGTAGCAAAGGGGATGCCCTCTCCATCACTGTCGTTCACTTGACATTGCACGCTATAGGGCTGCTGTGCCAGAGCAATGAGCGCGCAGAGTGTCATGAATACTGTTGCAATAATTTTTTTCATCTTACCTATTTTTATTTGCTTTTTTTTATCTATTAGACGCAAAGCTGATGCTTTTTGCTACACAAAATTTTCCAAAAAAGCATTAACAAACGTTATTTACTAAGATAATCTTGATACATTTCCTGTAGCTCGGCAGGTGTAATGCCCACCGCCTTGAGCTGCCCCAGGAAATAGTCCATCTCACCTTTCATCAACTGCTCGCGGCGCATGGCGATAATCACATCCTTAGCATCGGGGCTCACAAAGTAGCCCAGACCGCGCTTGGTGTAGATCACCCCACTCTGCTGCAGGTACTCATAGGTGCGCGCCACGGTGTTAGCGTTGACCTCAATCTCTGCCGCCAGCTCGCGCACGCTGGGAATCTTCCCCTCGGGGAGCAGAGTCCCAGAGAGAATTTTGTCGCCAAGGCGGTCGGCAATTTGCAGATAAATGGCTTTGTTGTCTTTAAAGTTCATAGCTTATTTCCACCATTTTAATGACACAACATCCTTGCGCTTAAACAGGTACCAAGCCAGACCGAAGCCCGCTACAATCTCAATAACCGAGATGATGCTCGAGGTTATAAAGTAATGGCCTTGGTCAATGAAGTCCCCAAACCACTGTCCAAAAGCATGCCTATCAAAACCTAATTTAATGGTTACCACCAGCAATACAATCAGCACGATTTGAATGACAAACATCGTGACAAAGGTCTTGAGTACCGACAGGCGAGGCCACACCACACTACCCAGGAAAAAGAGCGCAGCTTTAGAGAGCGTGTCGAGAAACATGGTCATTGCTCCAAGCCATGTCATATCTTCAAGCCCTGAGCCGATTCGCCAGTTCATCGCCGAGAACACTTGCAAGAAATTCATGGGGCCTGGCACAGCAAAGTCTTTAGTTTCAAAGGCTTTAAGCACGGCGATGCGGGTGAGGTCGGCCAGTTGTGCGCAGGCAAAGAATATCACCATTGTAGCCACCACATAGATGAGCACATTCACCACAAACTTCTCGAGCGATGATGAGGGCGACATGAAGAGGCTTGTGCGGCCAGCTTTTGTCGTCAAGTTTTTGAACGCCATCGCCGCCATCACACACACCACCAGCGACAGTGTGAGCAGCACCACAGTGTAAGGCACTCGGGCTTCCATCATTATCATTTGCGCGGTGGGGGTGTGATTGACTACATTGCCCAAAATCATGAAGATTGTGAGCAAAGCATATATACCAATTATCGAGAACGCAATAGTGCGAGAGTTTTCTACCACTTCTTTGCGCAGAGCAGCCACGAATCGGCTCCAGTTGAATGTTTGACTGACGGTATTCATAGTTTTTTTCATTTTGAGGCGTTAAACAATTGATTGATAGCTTCGGGATTTTGAAGAGTGGCGTTGAAAAGCATCTCTAGGTCAACGGCGGTCTCCTCATCGGGCTGGGCGGGAACGACCACTAGCGCACCCATAACACTCGGTTGCACAAAGAGCGGCTGGTCGCCATCTTGCATGGGGCGGAACGCTAGGCGCTTGGTAACCTCGGCAATGGAAGCATTGAGCAGCACACGGCTCTGGTCGATGATGGTCACATGGTCGAGAATCTCGCTGATGTCGCGCACCTGGTGGGTGGAGATGAGCATCATCTTGTCGTCGCTCATGCCCGCGGTGACGAGTTTGCGGAACTGGCTCTTGCTGGGGATGTCAAGGCCATTGGTGGGCTCGTCCATGATGAGCACGCGGGTGTTGGTGGCAAAGGCAAAAGCAATAAACACTTTCTTCTTTTGACCCATCGACAGCGAGTGCAGTTTCACGTCCATGCTGCCACCCATCTCAAAGATGTCGAGATAGCGCTGAAGGTCGTCGCTCGAGAAATTGGGATAAAATGGAGCATTGATGCTGACATATTGCTTCAGAGTGAGGCGCGGCAGCTCAAATTCCTCGGGAATCAAGTAGATGTCGCTCATGGTCTTGGGCAAGCGCTCACGCACGTTATCGCCGTCGAGGGTCACCTCGCCGCTCTTGGGAGTGAGCAAGCCTGTCATCAGGTTGATGAGGGTTGACTTGCCGGCACCATTTTTTCCTAACAGGCCATAGATGTTGCCAGCGGTCAATTCAAGCGACAGGTCGTGAAACAAATCTCCACCACGCTTCTTATAGCTAAAACTTAAATTGTTGAGTGAAAACATAATAGGAATATTTTTAATGATTATTTGATTACTGAACTAGTGTACTACTTAACTAGTACACTGCAAAGGTATAACAGTTTTATCTTATCCTCCAAATCTTTTAACATCTTTTAAGAATTTCTTTTATACCCGTAACTGTTCAGCGATTGCGTCGAAGACGCTAAATGCCTCGTTAGAGGCTATTTATCTTAAAGACCATGCAAGAGGGTCGAAGACCCTCGCAGCTTGGTCCTTGATGAAGCTCATTGTGGTGCGCCGTAGGCGAACTTCAACGCTAGCAGCGAGTTGTATCTATCTTTCAGTAAGTTGTCACTAGAAGTTCGTCTTCGACGCACTAAGCTATTGATGCAATTTGGACCAAGCTGCGAACCCCTGCGGGGCTCTTGCATGGTCTTGCGCACAAAGTCGGGTCTTCGACCCGCCCAGCGTCTTCGACGCCCACTGTGGGTCAACCTAAACGCGTTAGAATCGCTGAACAGTTACTTATACCCTTTTTCTAGAAATTCTATGCCATCTGGATAATCTATAAATTCTATAATTCCCTATACAATTCTAAAAACTTCTCGTCATTTACACTAAAAACACCTATTTATCAGTTATTATAATATACATTACTAAGAAAGCAACAATGAAACCTATTACCAACATACTCCTTGTGCTAGCGCTGGTGTGCTATGCGTTTCTCCCCATAATGGAGATTTCACACATGGGCTCTATCACTGGCCTAGACTTCTCGGCAAGCCTGCTCACCTTCAACGGATATCTCCTCTATGCCCTCACCCCTTTTATCACATTATTCATGGCCATTGGCTTCAACTGCCTGCGCAGCCGCTGGTGGGGCATTATCGACGCCATTCTCATCATGATGGCAATTCTATTCTTCGTCAATGTGCTGACAAAATTCCAAGGCCTGCCGCTGGCTCACAGCCCCGAAGTAGTTGCCGACACCGAAATGAGCGAAGGAATGCCTGTCGTTGGACTCAAGTCAGGATTATATTTAAGTTCGGCACTAACAATACTCGCTTTCATCTCGGCACTAGTGTCGCTCATGCCGTTTGAGTTCAACAAGCGCCTTGAGCAGCGCATCGACAAGCGCTTTGAGTCGGGCAAGAGACAGATAGGCAAGATGGGCCACACCATCCACGACGAGATTCACAAGATAGGCAAGAAAACCAAAGAGAGTGTAGAGCAACCTCACCAAACCACCTTACCCGAAGCTCACCAGCAAGAGCAACGTCTCACCGACGAACAAGACACTAGCAACGACACACGCTTCATGCCGAGTGAGATGACCGAAGAGGAGAGATACAAGGACTATATGCCTAAATAATTAAGTGTTAAAAGTTAAGAGTTAAGGGTAAAGGGTTAAGAGTTAAGTTTTTTTCTAGAATTCTAGAAAAACCGCGAGCGCCAGCGAGCAACAAAACCAGCGAGCCACAGGCGAGCGCCAAAACCAGCGAGCGCCAGCGAGCAACAAAACCAGCGAACAAAACCAGCGAGCGACAGCGAGCAACAAAACCAGCAAGCGCCAGCGAAGCGACAAAACCAGCGAGCCACTGGCGAGCAACAAAACCAGCGAGCCACAGGCGAGCGACAAACCCAGCGAGCGTCAGCGAGCGACAAAACCAGCGAGCGCCAGCGAGCAACAAAACCAGCGAAGCGACAAAACCAGCGAGCGACAAAACCAGCGAAGCGACAAAACCAGCGAGCCACAGGCGAGCGACTACCGTAGTTTCTTCATTTTCACTTTGTCGCCCACAATCCAGATGATGTCGCCCTGGCTGAAAACGATGTCGGGCGTTGGCGAGAGGAAGTTGTCCTGGCCACGCTCCACCGCCACCAGCAGCGATTTATAGTCTTCCCTAAGCCGTGTCTCAGCAAGTTTCTGGCCTAGCAGCGGCGAGGTCTCCGAGAGCTGGAAATGCGTGAATTCCACATCGGCCGACGTCGCATCACCAGCATTTTGCGCCTTGGGCTCGAGCAGCGGCAACAGGGTCTGTATCTGGTCGTCGGTGCCTATCACACCTATCTGGTCGCCAGGGAAGATGCGCATGTTGCCTGTGGGAATGGGATATCGCACGGTGTTACGGATGATTGCCACCACATTCACCCCATATTTGCGTCTGAGGTCGGCATTGCGGAGCCTCTCACCCACAAATGGACAGTTATAGCCCACCGTCATGTAGGCAAGGTGCATGTCGCTCACCAGGTTGTTCTCCTTGCCGGTGCGACGGTTCTCGCGTTCATTAACGTTGCTCATGAAGTGCTTCTCAAGAAGCTCCAAGTGCTTGTGCACGATAGGTGCAAAAAGTAGCATCAATGCCAGCAGATAGACTATTGCCACAATCACCGAAGTGGTACTTGAATAGAAGCCATAGAGCAAAGCGGCAACGTAGGCCATCGACAGCAGCCCTCCTACTATCACCATCACAAAACGGGGAAGCCCCACAATCACAGGAGTATTGGTGCTGCTGAGCTGCATTTTCTCTTTGCGAGAAAGCCGCGGCGTGACAATGCCATAGAAGAATGGTGAGAGCAAAATCAAGGCAGAGACCACACTAAGCAGCAGCGCCAGATTTCCGCTCATGAAACGACCCAGCAGGTCATTGAAAAAGGGAATGAAATAAGTTCTCAGCACAAATATCGAGGCAATAATCACCACCGAGTAGAGCACTACACGCAGTGCGTTACGCTTGATGATAGTGCCCCAGATGTTGCGCGACTTCTGCTTCACATCGTTATTCACCGTCTTGCTATAGCCCTCGAGCAGCACGCTCCACTTCTTGGGCAGGTGCTTCTCAACAAAGTTGTAGCTCGGTATTGCTGCCTTGATGAAGAATGGCGTGGTGAACGTGGTGATTACCGACACCGTCACGATGATGGGATAAATGCTGTCGTCGAGCACATCAAGCGTGGTGCCCAGCGTGGCGATGATAAACGAGAACTCGCCTATCTGGGTGAGGCTGAAACCGCTCTCCATCGAGATCTTGAGCGACTGGCCCGTGGCAAGCATGCCCGTCGTGCCATACACTATCATCCCCACTATCACCACCACCGACAGCAGGGCAATGGTGCCAGAATACTGCATTATCACTTGTGGGTCAACCATCATGCCCACCGAGATGAAGAACACCGCGCCAAAGAGGTCTTTCACCGGATTGACGATGCGCTCAATGTGCTCGGCCTCGCTGGTGCCAGCAAGTATCGAGCCCATCACAAAAGCGCCCAGTGCCAGCGAGAAGCCGCTAGCCACCGAGAACACTGCCATGAGAAAGCACAGCCCCATGGCGATGATGAGCATCATCTCGTCGCTGAGCACACGACGAAACTTGCGGAAGATGGAGGGGATGAGAAACACACCCACCACAAACCAGATGATGAGGAAGAACGAGAGCTTGAGGATGCTTGCCACCATCTCGCCACCAGCCACGGTGTTGTTGATAGCGATTGACGAGAGGATTACCATCATCACCACGGCAAAGAGGTCCTCAACGATGAGCACGGCAAAGATGCCGGGCACAAACTGGCGATGCTTCATGTTTAGGTCGGTCAAGGCCTTGAGGATGATTGTCGTTGACGACATCGACAACATGGCCCCCAGGAAGATGCTGTTGACCGACGTGAACCCCATGCACTTGCCTATCAAAAAGCCCGTTGCCATCATGCCACACACTATGATCAGGGCAGTGACAATAGCCGAGATGCCGGCATTTATCAACTTCTTGAAGCTGAATTCCAATCCCAGCGAGAACAGCAGCACCACTATGCCTAGCTGCGCCCAGAACTCAATGTTGGCCTCATTACCCACCGAGGGCAAGAACGAGAAATGCGGACTGGCGATAAAACCCGCCACGATATATCCCAGCACCACTGGCTGCTTGAGGAGTTTGAAAATGATGGTTGCCGCAGCACCTAGCGTCAATATCAACGCCAAGTCGGTTATCAAGGAATTTATTTGGAGTTCTTCCATAAATTTTGCTATACTCTTTTATATTTTGTGACAAATTTACCAAAAAAATACCATTTACAGCAAAGATTTGCCACCGACAAATTATTTTCAAACCACATTTTTTTGTTTTTTTAAGGGATGCTTCTTTTCTCTTTTGAGTTAGACTTGATTTAGATGGCGGCAGTATAACCTTAAAAATGCGTTAAAAGTGAGAGCTACTTGTGGCTGGTACATGAATTTTGACTAATTTTGCACATTAATTAAAAAATACTATATGCAGATAATAGACGGAAAGAAAATATCGGCCGAAATAAAAGAAGAAATTGCGGCCGAAGTTAAAGAAATAGTTGCTGCCGGTGGACGACGCCCCAACCTGGTGGGCGTGCTCGTGGGCCACGACGGGGGCAGCGAGAGCTACATGGCATCTAAGACCAAGGCCTGCGAGCAGTGCGGCTTTGAGTCGTCGCTCATTCGCATGGACGACACCGTCACCCAAGAAGAGCTCATCGCAAAAATTCAAGAGCTGAATGAGGACAAGGGCGTGGACGGCTTTATCGTGCAGCTGCCACTGCCCAAGCACATCGACGAGGAGGCAGTAATCGAGGCCATCGACTACCGCAAGGACGTGGACGGCTTCCACCCCGTAAACGTGGGACGCATGATGATTGGGCTGCCATGCTTCAAGCCTGCTACGCCATCGGGCATCATGATGCTGCTTGAGCGCTACGGCATCGACACGCGCGGCAAGCACTGCGTGGTGCTGGGACGAAGCAACATCGTGGGAAAACCCATTGCCAACATGCTCATGCAGAAGGCCACTCCAGGCAACTGCACCGTTACCGTGTGCCATAGTGCCACTCCCAACATCAAGGAGATGTGCCTCCAGGCCGACATACTGATTGCCGCCCTGGGAAGCCCAGAGTTTGTCAAGGCCGACATGGTAAAGGACGGTGCCGTGGTCATTGACGTGGGCACTACACGCGTCGAGGACAAGACCCGCGAGCGCGGCTGGCGCCTGTGCGGCGACGTCGATTTTGAGCACGTGGCACCCAAGTGCAGCTACATCACCCCCGTGCCTGGCGGCGTGGGTCCCATGACCATCGTCTCGCTCATGCACAACACCCTGCTGGCAGCCACTGGCAAAGCCTATTAATAATGCAAAATCTAGAATGTCTAGCAAGTCTAGAACTTCTAAAATCTCTAGAAAAATCAACTCAACTAACTATAAAACAACCTAAAAAAACAACATGAACCGACTTATTGAATGTGTGCCCAACTTCAGCGAGGGCCGCAACATGGACGTGATTAACCAGATTACCGACGTTATTCGCCAGGCTAAGGGTGTGAAACTGCTCGACGTGGACCCAGGTGAGGCGACCAACCGCACCGTGGTGACATTCGTGGGAAGCCCCGAGGACGTGGTGGAGACTGCCTTCCAAGCAGTGAAGTGCGCTGGCCAGCTCATCGACATGCGTCAACATCATGGCGCACACCCACGCATGGGTGCCACCGATGTGTGCCCGCTCATCCCCATCGCTGGCATCACCCTTGAAGAATGTGCCGAGCTGGCCCGCAAGCTCGCCGAGCGCATCGCCAACGAGGCTGGCATCCCCTGCTACTGCTATGAGGCAGCAGCGTTCACCCCTGAGCGCCGCAACCTGGCAGTGTGCCGCAAGGGAGAATATGAGGCTCTGGCCGAGAAACTGGTGAGCAAGGACGGCGCCCCCGACTTTGGCGCACGCCCCATCGACGAGCAGGTGGCTCGCACTGGCTGCACCGCAGTGGGTGCCCGCGACTTCCTCATCGCTACAAACTTCAACCTCAACACCACCAGCACCCGCCGCGCTAACGCCATCGCGTTTGACGTGCGCGAGAAGGGCCGCCCCGTGCGTGAGGGCAACCCCATCACCGGCACTCCCAAGAAAGACGAGAACGGCAACACCATCATGCAGCCGGGCACCCTCAAGGGCACCAAGGCAATAGGCTGGTACATCGACGAATATAAGATTGCACAGGTGTCGATGAACATTACCGACATCAACACTACCCCACTCCATGTGGCATTCGACGAGGTGTGCCGCTGCGCTCAGAACCGCGGCATCCGCGTCACTGGCACCGAGATTGTGGGCTTACTGCCCAAGCGTTGCCTCATCGAGGCTGGTAAATACTTCCTCGAGAAGCAGCACCGCTCTACTGGCATCCCAGAGGGCGACATCATCGAGATTGCCATCCACTCGCTGGGTCTTGACGACCTCAAGCCTTTCGACCCCAAGGAGAAGGTTATCGAATATATGATTCAGGACGACAGCGCTAGCAAGCTCGTCGATCTCACCGTTACCGGCTTTGCCGAGGAGACATCGCGCGAGTCACCAGCTCCTGGCGGCGGCACCATCTCGGCCTATATGGGCGCGCTGGGTGCTTCGCTCGGAACGATGGTTGCCAACCTCTCGAGCCACAAGCCCGGCTGGGACGACCGCTGGCAAGAGTTCAGCGTGTGGGCCGACAAGGGTCAGGCTATCGCCAAGGAGCTGCTGCACCTCGTGGATGAGGACACCGAGGCCTTCAACCGCATCATGGCGGCATTTGGCATGCCCAAGAAGACCGACGAGGACAAGGCCGCCCGCAGCGCCGCCATCCAAGACGCCACCCTCTATGCCGCTCAAGTGCCATTGCGCACCATGAAGGAGTCGATGAAGGTGTTTGAGATTTGCCGCGCCATGGTAATGGAAGGCAACCCCAACAGCGTGAGCGACGCTGGAGTGGGCGTGCTCGCCGCTCGTGCCGCAGTGCTAGGCGCTGGCATGAACGTGAAGATTAACGCCGGTTCACTCAAAGACCGCGCTGTTGCCGACGCTCTCATCGCCGAGGCCAATGAGCTCATCAAGAAAGCCAATGCCGAGGAAGCCGACATCACCGCAATAGTAGAAACAAAACTCTAAAAGCGGTTCCGTTTGTTGCGTTGTCAACGCAACAAACCAAGAAACCAAAAAAACAAAAACCAAGAACTGAATAATACAATGACAAGAGAAGAATTCATTGCCGACATCAGGGCTGGAATACCCGACGTATTGCCCGAACCCATGCCCTACGACACCGAGATAAACCATGCGCCCAAGCGCAAGGACATTCTCAACCCCGAGGAGAAGAAGCTCGCACTGCGCAACGCGCTGCGCTACTTCCCCGCCAAGCACCACGCCACTCTCCTACCCGAGTTCCGCGAGGAGCTTGAGAAATATGGCCGCATCTATATGTACCGCCTGCGTCCTCGCTACGAGATGAAGGCTCGCCCCATTGACGACTATCCTCACCGTAGCCGTCAGGCTGCCGCCATCATGATGATGATTCAGAACAACCTCGACAAGGCCGTGGCTCAGCATCCCCACGAGCTCATCACCTACGGCGGCAATGGTGCCGTGTTCCAGAACTGGGCACAATATCGCCTCGTGATGAAATACTTGAGCGAGATGACCGACGAGCAGACACTCGTTATGTACAGCGGTCACCCACTGGGTCTGTTCCCATCGCACAAGGATGCTCCACGTGTGGTGGTTACCAACGGTATGGTAATCCCCAACTACAGCAAGCCCGACGACTGGGAGCGCATGAACGCCCTCGGCGTGAGCCAGTATGGCCAGATGACGGCGGGCTCTTACATGTATATTGGCCCGCAAGGCATCGTGCATGGCACCACTATCACCGTGCTCAACGCTGCCCGCAAGGTGATGGGCGATGAGCGCGAGAAGCGCATACCACTCTTCGTGACCGCCGGACTCGGTGGCATGAGTGGCGCTCAACCTAAGGCTGGCAACATCGCCGGCGTGGTGAGCGTGACAGCCGAGATTAACCCCCTTGCAGCACGCAAGCGCTACGACCAGGGCTGGGTTGACGAGCTGCACGAGAACCTCGACGAGCTCATCCCCGCCATCCGCAAGGCTGTGGAGGAGAAAAAGGTCGTTTCGATGGCCTACGTGGGCAACGTGGTGGACCTGTGGGAACGCCTCGCCGACGAGGGCATCCACGTGGACCTGGGTAGCGACCAGACATCGCTGCACAACCCATACGCCGGTGGCTACTATCCCGTGGGCTACAGCCTCGAGGAGTCGAAGCGCATGATGGCCGAGGAGCCCGACCGCTTCAAGGAGTGCGTCTTTGAGTCGCTGCGTCGCCAGGTGGCCGCTATCAACCGCTTGACTGCCAATGGTATGTACTTCTTTGACTACGGCAACGCCTTCATGCTCATGGCAAGCCGTGCTGGTGCCGACATCATGAAGGATGAGACCCACTTCCGCTATCCTAGCTATGTGCAGGACATCATGGGCCCCATGTTCTTCGACTACGGCTTCGGTCCCTTCCGCTGGGTGTGCACCTCGTGCGATCCTCACGACCTGGAAGTTACCGACCGCCTCGCTGCCGAAGTGCTCGACAAGATGATGGGCACCGTGACCCCCGACATCAAGGGACAGCTTGCCGACAACCTGCACTGGATTCGTGAGGCAGGCAAGAACCACCTTGTGGTTGGTTCGCAAGCACGCATCCTCTATGCCGACTGCGAAGGCCGCACCAAGATTGCCTTGGCATTCAACGACGCAATTCGCCGTGGCGAAATCAGCAAGCCCGTTGTGCTTGGCCGTGACCACCACGACGTGAGTGGCACCGACTCGCCATTCCGCGAGACAAGCAACATCTACGACGGCTCGCAGTTCTGCGCCGACATGGCAGTTCACAACGTGATTGGCGACGCCTTCCGCGGTGCCACATGGGTGAGCCTGCACAATGGTGGCGGCGTTGGATGGGGCGAGGTTATCAACGGTGGCTTCGGTATGGTAATCGACGGTAGTGAAGAAGCCGACCGCCGCATCCGCCAGATGCTCCTGTGGGATGTGAACAACGGCATCGCACGCCGCTCATGGGCCCGCAACAAAGGCTCCATGGACGCCATCCGCCGCGAGATGGAGCGCACCCCAGGCCTGCAAGTCACAATGCCCAATCTTGTAGATGACGCATTGCTCGAAGAATAAAGATATTTCCACAACAACAATAACAACCGCCATCAAGTCTATCACCTGATGGCGGTTGTTTATTCTTCTCGCTAAAAAAATCCCACAGAACCGTCCCCTTGAGGACATCACATAAATTCTCATGATTCGATTAATTATTTAAAATACAGTAACATGAATGATGCCAGATGAAAACTAAGGGTTTGGTTGTGCTGAACAAGATATCAAGAAAACAAAATCATTAACCTTTTTTACTTTTTCACTTAGAGATAAAGTTGAAATCGTATTATTGGATGGCAATGATAAGCCATCCGATATCGTTTCTACTAAATTGTTCAAATAAGATGCTTTTACTGCATAGCTAACATTTTCTGTTCCGACATGCTTTGCACTTACGACACCGATAATGTTGCCTTTACCGTCAAACAATGGTCCACCACTATTGCCAGGTTGTACGGGGGCAGATATTTGGTACGTTGAAACATCTCCTTGAAATCCAGTTTTAGAACTTATTACACCTGTAGTCAGTTTAATTTCTTCTCCCATAGTTGTTGTTAGTGGGTAGCCTAACACAAATACATCTTCACCAACATCAGAAGTACTAGTCTTGAGTCGATAAGGAATTGTCCCAAATCCATTATACTTGCTATCACTGATCTTCAATATTGCTAAATCATTGTTTTTGTCTGTAGCTGCAACCGTTGCAGTATATGAATAATCAAATGATCCATTAATACCTTTAACGCGTATTGATTTGGCTTTTTCGACAACATGATAGTTCGTAACTAAATATCCATTCCCAATTGCAAAGCCTGTTCCCGACCATTGCTCATCAGTGCTGAATGTACTAGCAGAATTTGTTGTTATTTTCAAGAATAATTCTTTCTCTCCATCACTACCAGTCATTGTCATCAAATTATTGTCAAAATTTATATATACATCTGAATCTATAGATTTGTCTAACATGAACCAGTTTGCTTTGAAAATAAAAGGACTTGATGTCTCAGTTAAAATAGCTTTTACCTCTCCTTCTTGCCAATCATTATATAAATTTGAACCTGACAAATATATAATGTAATATTTCCCATTAATTTTTCTTACAGCAAGAACATATTTATTTTGTGTATTATTCTTTGATGGATTAGTACTCTCATATATTCCTTCAAAATTACTCAGTTCACTCGATGAAAAGTATTTTTGTAATGAAATAAACGTTTGGTTTGTCAACATTTTAGGCAGATGCAGTTTACACCTTTGATTATAATGTATTTTTTTCTTTGTAATTGCTTTTTTAAGAGTATTTATTAACCTGTTATTATCGAAATCATTCCCATTTACTGCGAATTTTGGAATATCAAAAGTATATGAATAATTTCCTGAAGCATCACTAATAACAACAGCTCCCATACATTCCCATTCCCAAATGCCAGACCATGTCAATTTTGTTCTAGTACCATACGCTATTGTAACAAATGCTTGCGAAGTCATGGACTCACGATAGTCAATGCCGTGTTCTGCGTTGGGACAAATATCTGACATAAATTTAATAAAATGCGTTATCAAGTAAGCATACATAAAGTCTCCACCATTTTCATCTGTATGAAGAACGCCATTTTCTCTGATTGATCCAAATTCCCATGCTTTTAGACCGCCTAAAAACTGCTCAAATGATGGTTTGGGGGATTTTTCAATGTTTGAAAATGTAACATCATAAGTTTGCGAAGAAACGATTTGATTTGCGAATAAGATTACGACTGATAGAAGAAGAGTTCGAATTCGTATCATAATTCAAAATATGTTCCATCCAGCCCTAATGAAACTTAAATATAAAAGCGTGGACTGCATTGCCACATCTATTAATGGAGGCCTTAGGAAACCTTAAGATGAAGATGATGGAAATAACAGCTCACTTCATACACGCAAGCCATTTTGCATCTCTCTCTCATCTTATTGAAAAGTTCCTAAGTTTCCAGTAATGAGATAAGCAAAACGCTTCTTTTAATTCAAAATGTAATTGATTGCCTCTGCAATCCAACTGCAAATATAGTATTTTTTTAAAAAAGCACCATAATTATATAAAAAAAAACGATTTAATATTTGCACAAAGGTAGAAAAATTACTACCTTTGTGTTTTAAATAAAATAGAAAATGAAAACTTATAAAGTTATTCAAGTAATAAAAATGCTAGAACGGGATGGTTGGGTAAAAATTGCAACTAGAAGAAGCCACCGTCAGTTCAAGCACCCCACAAAACCTGGCAAAGTAACAGTTAACGGAAAAGAGAGTAAAGAATTGGACCAATTCACTCTCAATAGCATTTGGAAACAAGCTGGGTGGAAATAATTGATAAAAACTAATTAATTATAAATTATGGAAAAAATTATTGTAAACGTGTCGTGGTGTAACAAGAACTTTGCCGCCTGCCTTGGAGATAACGTTCCTGGTGCAGTTGTATTCACTGCAGACACTTTTGAAGAGCTTCAACGCGAAGCAAAGGAATCGCTTGAGTTTCATGTGCAAGGAATGATTAACGATGGAGACGAGGTGCCTCAATGGCTTGTTGACGGTGACTATGAGTTTGAGTATGTTTATCTTGATACTGCTGCACTACTTCGCAGCAGTGAACGCTTTGCTTCGTTGACAGCAATTAGTCGAGCAACAGGAATAAATCAACGACAACTCAGCCACTATGCCACAGGGGCAAAGGTTCCACGCCCAAAACAACGCCAGCGAATTGTTGAAGGGCTACATAATATTGGGCGCCAATTAATGGCATTCGTTTAAAATAACAAACACCACAAAATGTCTAAACAAGGATTTCTGTCCAAATGTGGGGTGAAATATATAGATTTGGACGAAAATTTTGTCCAAATGTAAGCATATAACGATTAATGTGAATATATAACGGTCAAGGCTGCCCAGGCCTCCAAGTCACAATGCCAAACCTCGTTGACGACGCATTGCTTGAAGATTAAGCAAGTCATTGATAACAATAATAACCGCCATCAGGAGCACCCCTGGTGGCGGTTGTTCTATTCTTTGAATTGCGAATTACCTTTGGGCGATGGCGGTTTTTACTCCTGCCATGTTGCTGCGTGACACTGGTATTGAATCGTTGCTGTGCTTGATGAGCAACTGCATTGCACCCGCTCTGGAAATAACCTTCTCAACTTGTCGCAAATTCACCAAGAAAGCACGATGGCAACGCACAATCACATTATATTGCTGCAACTGCTCCTCCACTTGCTTTGAAGTGGCTCGGAGCATGTCGCTCACAACTTGTCCTTCACGCAGCTGTATTATTTTAACATAGTTGCCCACCGACTCTACATACAAGAGATTAGGAATATAAAGAGTCACCGTCTCACTGGTTGTGCCCGTGAGTTCGATTGTCGATGCTAAACTGGTTTCAGCATGAGCGAAATGAGGAGTCTCCTGCTCTTTTACGTCACTTGTTGATTGCTCAATAGCCTGCTGCTGCAATCGTTGCAACTGTTCATTCATCTGCTTCATTTCCTCAAGTTCGGCTGCAAGATACTTGCCACGGAACTTAAAACGCCAGTAGATACCAATAAGAAACGAGCAAAATGCCATAATCAATAATGTCTCTAAAAAATTGCCCAAAGAGAATGTGTTGCCATCTGTCCTGTTACTGAGGACGAAATGACGGTACAGGCATATCATTAGTGAGACGAGCGGTGTGTTGATGAGCTGGAACCACAGGTTGCGACTGATGATATAATCCACCCCACGTTCAAGGGAGCCTGGTCGTTTGAGCAGGTAAACCAATATTGCCTCGGTGAGAATGCATGACAATATTCCAAGGCCCCCTACCACTATCAGATGTGCATAGGCTTGCCACTGCCACACATCAAGACCAAAAGGCTTGAAAATCGCCAGTACCACTACCGCAAAGCACACGCTGATAATGCGAATCTTTATTGTTTGTCTCTTTTCTCCATTCATAGCAATGACAAAGGTAGTATAAAAAAAAACAATACAACAAAACTTTCATCACATTTGTGCTTTTCGTCACTCTTTTTAATACCGTTCGTCACAATAGTGTGCAGAATATCCCAAATTCTTGCTGTAACTGTATTTTCGCCGCAATTTTGCAGTCATAAAAGCGCAGGCAATTCAGCACTGCATGCAAAAAAATATATGATTATGACACGACGAACAATTATTGGAATCATTTTTATTTTTGCCGCCTTGATGAAGCTGGTGAGCATGTGGGAGATTTTCCACCTCGACTGGTTCGACTGGATGTGGCAACATCCCTGGGCGGAGTATCTGGCTCCTGTTCTATTGCTTATTATAGGCGTTAAGCTCATTGTGAGCAGCTACCAGCGCAACCCCAGTCAGTGGCTCCAGCGCCCACTACCTCAAGGTGAGGACGGCAAGCGAATTAGCTGTGCTGTGAGATTTGGAGGCGACGAGTACGTTTACCACGGCGAGCCGTTTCATGGTGCATACCTCTACGCTTTCTTTGGCGGCTTGCGACTCGACTTGCGCCAAGCAGTGATTACCGAAGATGAGGAAATCGACATCCACACCTTTGCTGGTGGCATTGAGTTGCTAGTGCCAGCCGGTGTCAACATCGAGGTGAAAAGCCGCAGTTTCATTGGCGGAGTGGGCAACAAAACAGTGGGCAGGAACATTTCAGGAGTTCCATGCCTCCACATCATCGCCAGCAATATGCTCGGCGGAGTAAGCATTAAGGAATAGTTAATAGTTAATAGTTCAGAGTTTATAGTTCAGAGTTATAGTTAATGGTTCATAGTTATGCTCTTTTAGGTTAAGTGTTACAATAATTCATGGCTCTACCACGACATATAATAATTTTATAATTTTATATCATAAAAACGATAATAAATATGGAACTAAAATTTTGTCAAAGTTGCGGAATGCCGCTCACAGAGGAACTGCTCGGCACCAATGCCGATGGGAGTAAGAATAAGGATTATTGCATCTATTGCTACAAGGATGGAGCTTACACTGGCGACTTCACAATGGAGGAAATGGTGGAATTCTGCTCACAGTATGTAGACGAGTACAACAAAAACACAGGAGAATCTCTCAATCGAGAGGAATATAAGAACGTGCTCCGCCAGTTTTATCCTAGTCTGAAACGTTGGCAATTGCCAGCCGACCAGCTCCCACATGCCACATCTCCCATCAAGCAGAAACTTATTGAAGAGATAAACGCTCTTGGCATCAACGGTATGCCCACAATCAACAACCTCTTTGTGCTGCAAGGTTCTTATATCAATATGGAATATGAGGTCAACGGCAACAAAGTGAAGTTGTTAGACGATAACGCCACCTACTGGTGCAACCAGGTGGAGCGCCCCGACTCTCCAGGCCGCTGCTTCGGCATTGCTTGCGATGAGCACTACATCTTCGTGAGCGAGTATGGCAAAGACGGCCTTGACGCCGAAATTGTGATGCTCAAGAGAAGATAGCGCAAGGGCCCTAAAAGTTGGTGAAGTTATCGTTATTTAGTATTTTGCAACACCTAAACAGTAATTGAATCTATTATATCAATGAATATCCAACAAGAAGATCTTGATAGGCAACTCGACAGGCAAGACATTGAGGAAACCCACATGCAGGAGGAAGTGACTATGGTTGCTCAGGCAACCAAGGCAGCTGCCACGGAGGCACCTGAGGCGTCTGACCAAGAGCTCGTGGTGTCTTCTCCCATTTCTGAAGTTGAGGAGCCTTCAACGCAAGAAGTTGAGGATATTGAGGATATTGAGAATGATGAGAGCTTGGTTGTTGAGAATCGCAACAAAAAAAGCAAAATAAAGAAGATTCTCAATTACTTGACAACCCAAAAGAATAGAGCTGTTTTGAAGTGTGCTGTTTTGAAGCGCGCCTTCCACGTGTGGCAACTCAAGCCCCACGAGGTGGCCCCGCTATCGGAGTCGACACATGAGTGTGCTGCGTGTGGCACAGAATACCAAGGCAATTACTGTCCTAGGTGCGGCCAGTCGGCAAGTATCGGCAGGTTCTCGTTCAAGAAGGCAGCCCTGCTTTTCCTCGATGTGTGGGGAATGGGCAACCGCAGCATGTTTCGCAGCCTTCGTGATTTGACACTTCGCCCCGGCTATATGATTCGCGACTACCTGAGTGGCATGCAGTCGGCATATTTTCCCCCTTTCAAGATGTTCTTCATACTGTTGACTTTCTCGCTCATCATAAAGCACGGCATCATACTTAACACTGATGCAACAGAACCTCAACCAACAAGTAACCAAACCGAGATGGTTAAACAGGAGAAAGAAGGACAAAAGAAAAAAGAAGCTAAAAAAGAAGAACCTAAAAAAGGGATTAACAACAATGCCAATAAAAAGCCCAATACAATAAAGTCGAAAATGAATTCTCTCGCTCTGAGATTTGCCATTATAATGAACGTGATGATGGAAAAGTACCCAGCCATTTTCTCCCTTGTGATTATACTACTGTTCTTCTGGCCAATGTACTTTTCCCTGCGCCACTCACCAAAGATTCCCGACCTGCGGTTCTCAGAATTTATAGTGGCAATGATCTACATCTCCAACACGGTCACCATATTCTTGATATTGGGAGATCTGTTCAATTCCGACATTCTCAAATTCTTCGCTGTTTTTATGATTTTCGTGGCTATTAGCCAATTCACGGGACACAAAAAGTGGCGAATATTGGGCTATATGACACTCACTTTTGTTATTTCGATAACGGCCCTTATTATAGTTAGCTTGAGCGGCTTAGCAATCTCTTCATTACTTGTGTAGAAAAAAAATGCTGAAAACGTGAAGTTTTTGGGCAACTATTGCGTCTAACTAATGAAAGCGTATTAGAACCGCTCCTTAAATTACACTACAAAAACAACTATTTTTTAATATTTTCAACTATGAAAAAATCAATTCTAGCAGTAACCCTTATGTTTGCTTTTGTGGCAGGCATGGCTCAAGTCAATAAGGCCAATATGGACCTTAGTGTGAAACCAGGTGAGAACTTTTGGCAGTATGCCGTTGGTGGCTGGTTAAAAGCTAACCCTCTCGACAAGCAGCACACCGACAATGGCGCCTTTATCGACCTCTATGAGCAGAACAACGACCGCATCAACGACCTTATCATGGAGTATGCTGGTAAACACCTGCCACAAGGCACCGACGGACAGAAGATAGGCAGTCTCTACCGTCTGTATATGGACACCGTGAGCCGCAATGAGATGGGTTACAAACCCATTTTGCCCTACCTCAATCAAGTGCGTGCCATCAAGACTCGCGAGGAGATGCTCAAGGTGATGTATGAGCTCGATGCCAAAGGTTTTGGCACTGCGCCATTTGGTATTTACTTGGGCATGAACCCCTTCAACAGCGATGAATATATGATGGGAGCAGGCCATGGCGGTGCATCACTGTCAAAAGAATACTACGACAACCCCAGTGAGCAGCAGAAGCTAGTAGTGAGCACCATCAAAGAGCTCAACAAAGACCTATTGAAGATGGTGGGCCATAGCGAAGAGGAAGCTCAGCGCATGATGGAGGCCGAGTGGGCCATCGAAACCAAAATTGGCCTCACTGAACTCGACCAAGTGCAAGCACGCGACCCTTACAAGCGCATTCACATTATGACTTGGGACCAGCTTAAAAATGACTTCAAAGGCATTGACTGGGAGACCTATCGCGACGCCATCAACTATCCAAAAGACATTGACACCGTAAACGTGGGACAACTTGAACCACTGCACGTGGTGGAAGACCTACTTGCCAACACCAGCATAGAGGACTGGAAGGCATTTATGGAGCTTAGCATTGTTAAGGGATTTGCAGGGTTCCTGTCCGACGACTTCAGTGACCGAAGCTTTGAGGCAAGCAAGAAAATCTCGGGCGTTCAGGAGCAGCAACCTCGTTGGAAACGCGCCGTAGGCCTCATCAGTGGCAGCCTTGGCGAGACCATTGGCAAACTCTATGTTCAAAAATACTTCCCCGAAAGTAGCAAACAACGCGTGGTGAAACTCGTAAAAGACTTGCAGCAGGCATTTGAAGATCGTCTGAAAGACAACACATGGATGAGCGAGGAGACCAAAGCCAAAGCCATCGAGAAACTTCACGCTATGTATATCAACGTAGGCTACCCCGATAAGTGGCAAGACATGGAGAAATATATCGACATCCGCGAAAATGAGAACCTAGTTGAGAACTACATCCGCATCTCGCAGGAGACTACTCAGGCATCGCTTCGCAAGCATTGGCACCAACCAGTTGACAAGACCGTGATGGCATGCACTCCACAGACTGTCAACGCATTCTACAACTCACGCTACAACAGCATCAACTTCCCTGCTGCCATCCTGCAACCTCCTTTCTTTGATCCAGAGGCCGACTATGCAAACAACTATGGTGCCATCGGTATGGTTATCGGTCATGAGATGACTCACGGATTTGACGACAAGGGTTGTCTCTTCGACAAGGATGGAAACCTCGCCAACTGGTGGACCGAAGAGGATAAGGCCAACTATGACCAGCGTACCAAAGTAATAGCCGACTGGTTCAGCCAGCAAGAGATTCTCCCCGGCGTGAAAGTCAACGGCGAGAAGACCCTTGGCGAAAACGTGAGCGATAACGGTGGATTGAACATCGCTTACCGAGCATTTGAGAACCGCATGAAGGTAGAGCCACTGAAGAAAGTTGATGGTTTCACTCCAGAACAGCGTTTCTTCCTCGCCAACGCCCGCGTATGGGCCAGCAACAGCACTCCCGAATCGCTTGCCAACCTTGTTGATAGCGACACCCACTCCCCCAACATGTTGCGCGTCAACGCCGCTCTTCCAATGATTGACCCTTGGTATAAGGCGTTCAACATCAAGAAGACCGACAAGATGTTCCTCCCCAAGGAAAAACGCGCTGTAGTGTGGTAAAAATATAGGTGAGAATGAAGAGAACAATTCCTTTATAACACAAAAAAGCCACTTCATGAGCAATGAGGTGGCTTTTGTTATTCTTGTCCAGTATGTTGCGTTGAACGCAACATACAAGATGAGGCTAGGTTCTTATTGTTCATTACAAATGCGGCGTGCCATGTCATTGAGAGTGAGGCACTGGCCACGCTTGATGGCAATCTTCTCGTTGTGATGCTCCCATGGGGCAAGGATTAGCAGTTGTCCACGGGCACAAGCATCCATGCGGGCGCCGCCAGGCTTGGCAAGGTGGGTGAAGCCGTTTTCCTGTAAATATATTAATGGTAAGCCCTCGTTAAAGGCTGCCTTCATCACGGCTTTCTCGCCTGGAGAGATAGAAGGAGAAACCAACACTGCTCCCTGACGTGCAGCACCGAGGCACTCGGCGACTTTAGCATCTATCTCATGCTCGGTAAGGCTGCGTGAGCATTGCACTTGCACTTTGAATGGGCGATCAAGCAGGAAACGGTTACCAATAGCCGAGAAAGTGATCCCTGCCGCCTCCACGTTTCGTTGCACGCGGAACAGGTCGGGGTTCTCACGTTTCATCAACAGGCGTCGCGGGTTGTCTTCTAAATAACGCAGCCACGTCTCGAGTTGTCCAGAGCGCAACAGTAGCCGGTCGTTATAGCCACGGGCAAAGAGCAGTCCATGAGAGCGATCCTCGCCACGGCGGTCACGCCGCTGTACCTGGCGCCCCGTGTGCCCCGTGTGTCCCATTTGTCCCGTTTGTCCCGTTTGTTGCGTTGTCAACGCAACAGACTGGACAGGTGCAACAGACTGGACAGGCGCAACGCCCAGCTCGCGGTAGTGGCGGTTGCAGCTCTGCTTAAAGCCTCGCAAGGCAATGCCAAGGGGCTTCTCCATCTTCTCCTTGACAAAGAGGATGCCATGCAGGTGGTCGGGCATCATTTGGAGGGCAAGCACTTCAATCTCGGGGTGGTGCGACGATGCCGCCCACCACTCATCGGCAACTCGCTGCCCTAGTTCAGAAAGAATGATGCGCGGTGCGTCACTGCTACCTTGAGGGGCATGGCTCTTTCCTACCACCTCGCCAAAGAGAGAGAGCCTACCCTCGGTCACCATCGTTATCATGTAGATTTGGCGACCGGTATAGTCATGCCCCACACAACGGCGAATCATCGACGGCTTCTTCTCGCCAGCAAAGCGCCTCTGCGCCTCGTAGGTCTCTTTATCCATAATAATCGCCTAGCGGGCCATGAGGTAGATGTCGTGCATGGCTTGGGCGTCGAGCACCTCCATCGCGCCTATGGTGATGGTGCCACCACGCGAGCATTTATCGACCATGGTGTCGATCTCCTCGTCGGTGATCTCGCGTCCCAGCAACTCATGGATGCTAGTGGGCATCCCTATCTGGCGATAGAACTCCTCAACGGCACAGATGCCGCGCTCGGCAGTCTCCTCGGGATGGGCGAAGTCGTTGGGAACACCCATCACATTGACGGCAAACTGCACAAAGCGGCTCAAGTGCTTGTCCTTGACATAGCGTGCCCATGATGGCCAGATGGCTGCCAGTCCTGCACCATGTGTAACGCCGAAGATGGCACTCAGCTCATGCTCAAGGCGATGGGTGGCAAAGTCCTTCTCGGTGCCACACTCGGTCAAGTCGTTGTGAGCCAGCGAACCCGCCCACATGATTTGTGCACGGTGGCGATAGTCCTCGGGATGGCGCATCACCACCAGAGCCGATTCCTTGACGGTGCGCAGCAGGGCCTCGCTGATGGAGTCGGTGAGCGTCATGTCCTCATATTTCGAGAAGTAGCGCTCCATGGTGTGCATCATGATGTCGGTGGCACCAGCCGCCGTTTGATAGGGAGGCAGGGTGAAAGTGCGCTCGGGATTCATCACGGCAAAGCGGCAGCGGCACAGGTCGCTGTTGATGCCACGCTTGAGCAGTCCCTCGTCGGCAGTAATCACGCAGCTCGACGACATCTCGCTACCAGCAGCAGGAATGGTAAGCACCACGCCAATGGGTAGGCACTGCTTAGGTACCGCTTTCCCTGCCCAGAAGTCCCACACGTCGCCATCGTAAGGCACACCATAGCCAATGGCTTTCGACGAGTCAATCACGCTGCCGCCACCCACGGCAAGGATAAAATCTACCCCCTCGCGGCGGCACAGCTCAATGCCCTCACGCACCTTCGACAGCAGCGGGTTAGGCACCACGCCGCCCAGCTCGCAAAAGTCAATGCCCGCACTGCGCAGCTGCTGCCGCACCACGTCGAGCAAACCCGAACGCTGCGCCGAGCCGCCTCCATAGTGTATCAGCACCTTCTTGGCTCCACATGCTGCCACTAGTTGACCAATCTTCTTCTCTGACTCACGACCAAACACCACCCTTGTGGGTGCGTAAAAATTGAAATCCTTTATCATAATAAAATCTTTTTGTTTTGTAACTTTTTCGCAAAGATACATCTTTTTGGGCACATTCTGTTTTTACAAGCAACGTTTTTTAAAACAATTAAAGCTGATTGGAAAAAAAGTTGTATCTTTGTAGGTTAGATGAAAAACATTAAACCGATGAAACACTATCTGAAGACTTTAGAGAACACCATCCACAACCATTGGAACCTCAAGGCCCTGTGCGACTACGGGGGCGAGTCATTCACCTACGGCAACCTGGCAACCCACGTCGAGACGATGCGGCTCTTCTTCGAAGCTGCTGGCGTCAAGAAGGGTGACAAGGTGGCCATCTGCGCTCGCAACTCGGCACGCTGGGCGATGACATTCTGGGGAATTAACGCCAACGAGCGCGTGGTGGTGCCGCTGCTGGCCGACTTCCACCCCGACAGCGTCTCCAGGCTCACCAACCATTCAGATAGCGCCCTGCTCTTCACCAACGACGACATCTGGACCAAGATGAACCCCGATGACATGCCCAACCTAAAGGCAGCCATCAACGTGAAAGACAACAGCGTGCTATGGCACCGCGACGAGGCTGTGGCACAGGCTTGGGAGCACCGTGAAGAGCTTTTTAATGAAAAATACCCTAGCGGCATGATGCCTGGCGACGTGACCTATCCTGGCGACAACTTCTATGACCTGGCTATCATCAACTACACGTCGGGCACCACCGGCACCCCCAAGGGCGTGATGCTCACCTACGGCGCCATGAGCGACACCGACGAGTTTGCCAACGCCAACTTCCCCAACACCCCTGGCGAGACCATCGTCTCGATGCTCCCCATGGCTCACATGTATGGCCTAGCAATCGAGTTCATCCACCCCAATGTCGATGGCGTCACCGTCTATTTCCTGGGAAAGACACCCTCGCCCACCACTCTGCTCAAAGCCATGCAAGAGGTGAGGCCCTACATGGTGATCACCGTGCCACTGGTGATGGAGAAAATCTATGCCAACTCCATCAAGCCCGCCCTCGAGAAGAGGAAAAAGCTAATGCTCATCCCAGGCTTGAAACGCGTGATTTACAGTGCCGCTCGACGCACCATCATGAAGGTGTTTGGCGGGCAGGTGCAGTGCTTCATCATGGGCGGCGCAGCTCTCAACCCCGAGGCCGAGCGTTGCTTCAAGAAGATGAAGCTGCCATTCACCGTGGGCTACGGCATGACCGAGGCGTGCCCGCTGCTGGCCTACTCGTGGTGGAAGGAGTTTGTGCCTGGCTCGTGCGGCAAGCCCGTGCATGAGGTGCGCATCGACAGCGACGACCCGCAGCGCCAGGCCGGCGAGATACAGGCCCGCGGCGCAAACCTCACCATAGGCTACTACAAGAACCCCGAAGCCACTGAGGCCTCGTTCACCAGCGACGGCTGGTTCCGCACCGGTGACCTCGGCGTGATGGACAAGGACGGCAACATCTTCATTCGCGGACGCATCAAGTCGATGATACTCAACTCCTCGGGCCAAAACATCTACCCCGAAGAGGTGGAGGCGGTATTGAACAACTGCCAGTATGTTGACGAATGCGTTGTCGTTGACCGAAAAGGAAAGATTGTGGCTCTCGTCTATAGCGACCTGCCCAAAGACATGGACCCCGACACCCGCGCAGCACTGCCAGCACAGATTCGCAGCGAGGCCAACAAATCGCTCCCCGCCTACAGCAAAATCTCAACAGTAGAAATGCTCGACACCCCCTTCGAGAAAACACCCAAGATGAGCATCAAGCGATTCCTCTATAAATGAGTCCTCTGTGAAAAACAAACGGCGAATTATGCGAATTAAACTAATTTTCACTGAGTCCACTTTAAAATGTCGTTATTTTTGAGAAAATCAAACAAAACAACAAAAGAAGACAAATCCAACCCGCTTAATATCAATAAAATAGAATTCGTTGTAATTCGTTTAATTCGTGTGCTTTTACTTTTGGAGGTGGACTCAATTGAAATAAAATCGCGCTCATTATTCGTTATGTGGCGAATTATGACTACCTTTGCACACCGAAAACAAGAATACAAAATTAACTAAACACTTAACATAACCGAAATGACACATTACATTAGCGCCGAGCACCTCTCTATTGAGCGTGTGGGCGAGATTATTGAGAAGAACATAAAGTTGGCTCTCAGCGACGATGCCAAGGCTCGCATCGTGCGTTGCCGCAAGTATCTCGACGAGCAGATTGCCGCCAGCGACGTGCCAGTCTATGGCGTGACCACCGGCTTTGGCTCGCTGTGCAACGTGAAGGTGAGCAAGGACCAGCTCTCGCAACTGCAAATCAACCTGATGATGTCGCACGCCTGCGGCGTGGGCGAGCGCGTGCCTAACGAGATTGTGCGCATCATGCTGCTACTCAAAATTCAGTCACTGAGCTACGGCTTCTCGGGCAGCAAGCTCGACACCGTGGAACGCCTCATCGACTTCTTCAACGAGGGCGTGACACCCGTGGTTTACCGTCAGGGTTCTCTTGGCGCCTCGGGCGACCTCGTGCCTCTGGCTCACATGAGTCTGCCACTGGTGGGACTCGGAGAAGTGGAATATGAGGGTAAAGTGATGCCCGCCGCCGAGCTTCTTAAACTCAAAGGTTGGGAACCCATCGAACTCGCCAGCAAGGAAGGCCTGGCGCTGCTCAACGGCACTCAGAACATGAGCTCGTTTGCTGTGTGGGCACTGCTCCAGGCTGAGCGCTTAAGCGACTGGGCCGACCGCATCGCTGCTATGTCGCTCGACGCCTACGACGGCCGCATCGAGCCATTCACTGAGGCAGTGCATCTGGTACGCCCACACAAGGGCCAACTTGAGACCGCCGCTCACATGAAAGAACTGCTCACAGGCAGCGAACTCATCAAGCAACCCAAAGTGCATGTGCAAGACCCCTACTCCTTCCGTTGCGTACCACAGGTTCACGGCACAGTCAAGGATACCATCCGCTACGTGAAATCGGTTATCGACACCGAGATCAACAGCGCCACCGATAACCCAACTGTTTGCCCAGATGAAGACCTAATCATCAGCGCTGGCAACTTCCATGGTGAGCCCATCGCTATGCCTATGGACTTTCTCGCCATCGCGCTTAGCGAGCTGGCCAACATCAGCGAGCGCCGCATCTATCGCCTCGTCTCGGGCACTCGCGGCCTGCCCAGCTTCCTCGTTGCCAACCCAGGCCTCAACAGCGGCTTCATGATCACCCAATACACCGCCGCCAGCGTGGTAAGCCTCAACAAGTCGCTCGCCGCTCCCTCGAGCCTCGACAGCATCCCATCGTGCCAAGACCAGGAAGACCACGTGAGCATGGGCGCTAACGCCGCCATCAAGCTCTACAAAGTGGTGCTCAACACCGAGCGCGTGCTTGCCATCGAGCTGTTCAACGCCGCTCAGGCTCTGGAGTTCCGCTTCCCCAAGAAGTCCTCACCAGTAATCATGAAGATGCACGACGACTTCCGCAAGGAGGTGCCATTCATCAGCGACGACGTGATCATGTATCCTCTCATTGAGAAAGCAATACAATTCCTTCGTAAATGAAACTCTTAGTTAAGAATATCGCCACCCTCGCCGGTATCGACGGCGGGGGTGTGCTCAAAAGATGCGGTGAGGAGATGGCGCAATTCGATGCCATCCACAACGCTTGGATGCTCGTGGAAGACGGCATCATCACCGAGTTTGACACTACCGACAACCGCCCCGTGCCAACCGATGTTGACGAGGTTGTTGATGCCGGCGGCGGCACAGTGCTGCCCAGCTGGTGCGACTCTCACACCCACATCGTCTATGCCGGCAGCCGCGAGCAGGAGTTCGTTGACAAAATCAACGGGCTGAGCTATGCCGAGATTGCCCGCCGTGGCGGCGGCATCCTCAACAGCGCCGACCGCCTGCACCTCATGACCGAGCAGCAGCTCTACGACGCTGCCATGGAGCGCGTGCGCGAGGTGATTGCCAAGGGCACCGGAGCCATCGAGATAAAGAGCGGCTACGGCCTCAACACCCAAGACGAGCTCAAGATGCTGCGCGTGATAGCACGCATCCAGGAGAGCACCCGCCTGCGTGTGGTATCTACCTTCCTGGGCGCTCATGCCGTAGGACGCGAATATGCCGGCCGCCAAGCCCACTATGTTGACCTCATCATCAACGAGATGATCCCCGCTGTGGCCGCCGAGGGCCTTGCCAACTTTGTGGATGTGTTCTGCGACGAGGGCTTCTTCACCCCCGAGGAGACGTCGCGCATCCTTGAGGCAGGCCTCAAGCACGGCATGCGCGGCAAGATTCACGGCCAGGAGCTGGCACCCTCGGGTGGCGTGGAGGTGGCATTGAAGCACAACGCCCTCTCGGTTGACCACCTCGAGAGCATGACCGACGACGACATCGCCATGATGCGTGGTCGCGACACCATGCCCACTGCCCTGCCTGGCACCTCGTTCTTCCTGAACATGCCATTCGCTCCTGCCCGCAAGATGATTAGCGCCGGGCTGCCCGTGGCCATCGCCAGCGACTACAACCCTGGCTCCACGCCCAGCGGCGACATGAAGTTTGTGGTGTCGCTCGCCTGCATCAAGATGCGCCTGCAGCCCGCCGAGGCACTCAATGCCGCCACCATCAACGGCGCGGCAGCCATGGCACTGAGCAGCGACTACGGCAGCATAGCTCCCGGCAAGGTGGCCAATTTCTTCATCACCCGCCCCATCCCGAGCATCGACTTCATCCCTTACGCTTACACCACACCAATCATCGCCCGCACATTCCTTGCTGGCGAGGAGCAGATTTTTTAATGCACAATGCATTGCGCCTACGGCGCGTGAAAGGTGGAACGAGGATAGTGAAACGGTTCTTCCATTTCTCATTCCACCTTCCACTTTCCACGTCAATTAATTCCTAATGATATGGCAAAAATTTCAACTAAAGCCGAATTGATTGCGGCTATGACCAGTGATTACGCAGCTCTAATGGCGCAGCTCGACAGCATGAGTGAGCGAGCCATTAGTAGCGAATTTGATGAGACCAACAGCCCTAAGAAATGCGGAGCACGATGGATTTATGACCGCTGTACCCGCGACCTGCTGATTCATCTCTATGAGTGGCAAATGCTGATGGAGGTTTTTGTGGCAAACATCCGCGCTGGTCAGCAGCGTGACTATCTGCCCGATGAATACCGCAAAGATTATCATGCCATGGACAAGATGCTCGTTGAAAAGCATCAGGCTACTACGGTAGCCGATGCGTGCACGATGCTAACTGAGAGCCATGAGAAGATGCTGCAACTTGCCGACAGCTTTACGCAAGAGGAACTGTTCACTAAAGGCTATTACAAATGCACCTACACCACCGACATGGCAGCCTATTTTGCCAGCGTAACCTCCAGTCCCTACCAGCAAGCCACTAAAATTCTAAAGAAGCACACCAAGAACATCGACAAAGCTAAATGAGCACTCTACTCCCTATCCACCAAACAAAAAAGCGCCACAATGTGACGCTTTTTTGATACTATAAATTATAAGCAGCCCAGCTAGGAACTGTGAACTATTTCTTGTTTCCGAGTAAGATGTTGTAAATTGCAGTGATATCAACAGTTGTGATGAAACCGTCGCCGTCGATGTCGCTGGTGGCGAGATAGGTGGTGTCGCCGTTGAGCAGGTAGTTATAGATAGCAGTGATGTCAACGGCAGTCACCTCTCCGTCGCCATCCACATCGCCATAGACCTGTGTGCCACCATCAAGGGTGGTAACCTCAATCTTGTTGGACCACTCACCATGAATATTGCCATTCACAGCGCGCACATCATAGATGTAGGTGGTGGCTGGCAGCAGGCCGGTGACTGCATAATTAAGGTCGGTAATGCCCGAGATAATTCTTTCGTCAAGGTCGCCAGCCGAGGATTTGGGCATCACTCGCAGCGTGTAACTTGTGGCACTTGGGCATAGGGTCCAGTTGGCGGTAAAGCCGTCAGATTTGACTTCGGTAGCTGCTGTAGCGACAGGTGTCTCAAGTGCATTGAGCGGAGTCTTGAAACCTATCTCATAGAGCTTGGAGAAGTCGTTGAAGATTGCAACCTTATAAATGACGCTTGGATCAAGTTCGTCAGATGCTAACACTTCTTCGGTGTTAGTAGTGGTATTCTGCTTGGTCTGAATAGCGGTTTCGCTTGGGGTGACAGTGCCATCGTCGTTGAGGGTGCACTCATAGATATACATCTTCAATGGATATGTCGAGTTGCTGCGATTCACGGCCAACTGCTTAACCTGTGAGCAGTTGGTCACGAAGAACGTTTGGCAATCCTCGCTCCAGTCGGCAAACTGTCCCTCGCCGGCGAAGTAGCTTGCGCTACCCACGAACACGTCGGTGGCGGTCCATGTCGCGGAGCCAGTCCTCACGGTTCCCGCATTGGTGAACCAGTTCTGTGTAGCGTCGGCCTTTATCACGCCATAGTTAGAAACGGTGAGCCAACCGCATTCTTCGCTCTCACGCTCGGTGTATTTGTAGAGATTGCGGATGTCGCTGGTGTTCCACCCTGCCTCGTCGATGGTCTCATATTTTGAAATGTCGAGATATGGGTCGCTTGCGGTGTTGCCCTCGTTGGCTTTTCCAGTGAGCTCTACTGTCACACTCTCGGCACCATTGCTGCTAAATACCAATGAGCCCGAGAATCGGCCCTCAACCGATGGGTGGAAGGTAACAGCCACCTCAACTGGGGTGTCGAGATTAACGCTGCTCTGAGGAATGGTCATTGGCGAAACGATGAACGCACCGTTGTTGTCGTTAAGGGTGAGCGTCACGTCGCTAGTGAGATATACGCCAGTGAGGCTGACAGTCTTAGTGATGGGTCGCTTGAGAGATGTGGTGTAGTCGAGCGATGTGGGCTCAACAATAAGGGTGGGCACATGAGGCCGCGCCACTCCAGTGATGGGCACAACAACCGTCTCCACATTCTCGTCGGCACACGAGAGGGTGAGAGTTGCGCTAGTCGAGCCAGCCTCTGTGGGAGCGTAAGTGACAACCACGTCAACTCCACTAGCAGCCTCTTCAGCAGTGATGGTGGTGTGACTCACGCTGTAGGCATTATCGCCACTGAACGCAATGTTTATGTTGCTCTCGATGTTGTGAGCCTTTATTCTTACCTCTTGGGTGTAGGTCTCGCCGGCAAAGCCTTGGAAGTCAACTGCCGAAGGGGTGGCCCTTATTATGCCAACCGAAGGCTGGACACCGATAATCATTATCTGATTCAGGTTGAAGTTGGCGCCGGTGTCATCGATAAAGGCATTCAAGGCACACCAGGCGTTGCCCTCGCCACTCCAACCGAAATTGACGTGATACTTGTTGGTACCAGAGTCATAGCCGTCGACGTTGAAGGCATGGCCACCGGCAGTGCCGGCAGTGCCCAAGTAAACTATCGGTCGTCCTTCTATTATCTCCTCTTGAATGAGAGCCGCCCAACTAGCGTCATTGAAGTTTTCCTTTTGAACCATTCGAGTGGTCGCCTCATCATAGCCAAAGCCAATGAACATGTCGGCAATAATCTGAGCGTCGGCGGTGTAGATGCCGCTGCCTCCAGCCTCGGGGGTGCCATATTTCATGTGCTCGGCTTGCCCCACATAGCGCATCAGGGTGGCAACAGCATTGGCTTGAGCGGCAGTATAGCCTGTGGCATGAGAGCTGGTGTAGTCGTCAATCATGTTGTCCCAGTCAAAGGTGACAGCGGGCAGAGCAGGATAGGTGTAGTTCACGCTGGTCCATGTGCCTATTTCAAGCACTCCATCGTAGGCAGGAACTGGTCCCACTTGCGTGAGGGGATACTTCCAGTAGTAAAGCACCATCGATGCCGAAGTGGCAGGGCAACCAGTGTAGCACATATAGTTTGTGCCATTGTAGTTAAATTTGCATTGGTTCCAGTAAGGAGCTTCTTGATCCCAAAGGGCGGTAAGCAGTGGACCAATGGTTGTCTCATTTGCTTTTGGCGACTTGAAGGTCGTGGACCTTTCAACCTTTGCCTCGGGGTGAGCAAGCAGCCAGTCGAGCTGCACCTTGTAGCCGTCGAGCCACGCCTGCATGTTGCTGGGTATGCGGTCAAGGTTGAGAGGGTTGTCGCCATAGGCGAGGATTTCCTCAGCGCGGTCGTCGCCCGACACGATGACATAGGATGTCTCAGTGTTGAAGATGTAATACACAGGAGCTTTAACGGTCTCGCCAATCTCGGTCTTGATAAGTTTGGCATCGGCAGCTCCAGGTGCCATAATCTTGCCAGCATACACTTTTTGGACGAGGTATTGCTCTGCCTTGGTCTTAGCTGTTGACACATCAACAGGCGCTGCCATTAGCTGCAGAGCAACTGCCATGACAGTAAGTAGTGAAAATAGCTTTTTCATTTGTGTTTTATGTTAGGATTGTTTTTGTAGATATTAATAGTATTTACCGAGAGAGCGTTAATTGCCCAGAAGGATATTGTAGATTACGGTGATGTCAACGGTTGTGATCTCGCCATCGCCATCAACATCGCTGGTGGCGAGATAGGTCTCATCGCCGTTGAGCAAGTAGTTGTAGATGGCGGTAATGTCAACTGCTGTCACCTCTCCGTCACCATCTACGTCGCCATAGACGCCACCTGCAAGGGTGGTGACAGTGATTAAGTTGGACCACGGGCTCTCCTTAGTTCCAAACACTGCCTTCACGTCGTAGAAATAGGTCGTTGCTGGGTCAAGGTCAAGAACCTTGTAGCTGTTGGCCGTGATACCAGTAAATATCACCCCGTCAAAATCAATCGACCTCGTGACCCCTGCATGCTCACCATCAATGATGTGGATGCTTGTAAGCACTACGCGCTTGCCATTAGCTGTTGCCTCAAACTTAATCTTTTGGCCAGCGGCAGCATTACAGTCAAGCACTACAGTGTAGGTTGCCTCGTTGTTGTCGGCCACAGTGACTGTCTCACTTGCGTTACCACAAGAAACCTTGAAGCTGCAGTTTGTGTCGTTGTTGAAGGCCTTAGCCTTGAAGGCGATAGTGACCTTGTTGTCGGTCAGTGTGAGTCCAGGAGAAGTCAAAGTTCCTAACGAAGAGCCAGTACCCAAGCGCACACCGCCTATAGCCTCATAGACCTTAGAGCCCGTCCAGCCCTCATTGTCCATATAGTTGTCGAGGGTGTTGCCAATATCAATAGAGCCAGCCTTAGTGCACTTCGAGAATCCCTCGGTGAGAATGTCGTAGTTCTTAGGCACAACGCGCAGGTTGTAGCTGTCGGCGCCCTCGCATGGCGTCCAATTGGCGACAAAGCTGTTGTTAGTAATCTCGGTGGCAGCAACAGCCACTGGCACGGGATAACTCGAGAGCTGAGTCTTGAAACCAATCTCATAGAGGTAAGAATAGTCATTGTAGATGTGAACCATGTAAATCTTGGAGGCATTAAGCTCGCTCGAAGTTATTACTTCGGTGGTGTTGTAAACCGAGCTTTGCTTGGTGTCGATAGGAGTGGTTCCAGCGGTTAGCGAGCCATCGGAATTGAGCGAGCACTCATAGATGCGCATAATTAGTGGATAAGTAGAGCTGCGGTTGTAGGCATACTGCTTAACTTGGGTACAGTTGGTCACATAGAAATACTGGTTGAGGCCATTCCAGTCACAGGCGTAGCTGGGTTTGGAGCCAAAATAGCTGTCATCGCCTAGGAAAATGTCGGTAGCGCCCCATGAAGTGCTATAAGATTCACTGATGTTGTTGTCGAACCATTCCTGCATGGAGTTTGCCATCATCACACCATAGTTAGAAACGGTAAGCCAAGCGCAGTCTTGGTCTTCATACTCGGTGTATCGATACAAGTTTTGAATGTCGCTTGTGTTCCAGCCTGCATCATCGATGGTCTCATGCTTGGTGATGTTAAGATAAGGATCGCTTGCAGTGCCTCCATCAAGAATCTCGCCTATGAGCTGGACAGTCTTGCTCTCGGCGCCATTGCTGGAGAAGGTGACTGTAGCGTTGTATTCACCCACGGCAGCCGAGTTGAATGTCACAACCACATCAACAGGGGTGTGGGCATCGGTGCTGCTTTGAGATATGCTCGTTGGTGAAACGGTGAAAACTCCATTCTCGTCGTTGAGCGTCACCGTCACATCATTGGGCAAGAACGCGCCAGTGAGGGTGATGGTCTTGCTCACAGGCAAAGATGCAACAGTAGTGAAATTTAGGGTATTGGGTTCAACAAGCAGTGTGGGAACACGAGGCAGAGCTGTTCCAGAAATTGGCACGGTAACGGTCTCCACATCATCGTCGGCGCAGCTTAAGGTAAGGGTTGCATCGCTGCTGCCAGCCTGAGTTGGTGAATAGGTGACGGTCACGTCATAACCATTGGCCGCCTGCTGAGGAGTGATGGTGGTAGCGTTAATGCTATAGAATTCAGAACCATTCAATGTAACGTTGATATTGCTCTCGATGTTGACAGCATTAACTTTCACAACCTCGGTGTAGGTCTCACCAGCGAAACCATTGAAACTTACCTCCTCAGGGTTGGCAACGATGCGGCCATAGGGCGGCTGAATGCCGAGCACCATGCGCTGATTGTCGCTAAAGGTGTAGCTGCGGGCTGAGAAAGCATTCATGGCGCACCAGCTGTTGCCCTCTCCGCTCCATCCAAAGTTCACGTGATATTTGTTGAGGCTTGTGTCATATCCATCAACATTGAATGCGTGTCCTCCAGCGCCACCCACATCCACGCCACAGTACACCACAGGGCGATGATTGATAATCTCCTCTTGCACCATCTGCGCCCATTGCTCCTCGCTATAGTCGCTCTTTTTCACAAAGCGGCAAGTGGTAGCGTCATAGCCGAAACTTATATACATGTCGGCAATAACCTGAGTGTCGGTGGTGAAGATGCCACTACCCTCAGTGCCATACATCATGTGCTCTTTCTGACCCACATAGCGCATCAGTGTGGCAACCGCGGCAGCCTGGGCGGGGGTGTAGTCGCCAGTGTAGTCGTCAATCATGTTGTCCCAGTCGAAGGTGACAGCGGGCAGGGCAGGATAAGTATAGGTGACACTATTATACTCACCCAAGTCAAGAGTGGTGGTGTAGGAAGGAATGGGACCTACCTGATGGGTGGGATATTTCCAGTGGTATAGTATCATCGATGCCGATGTAGCAGCACAACCTGTATAGCACTCATAGGTGGTGCCATTGTAAGTGAAATGACACTGGTCGTTGTATGGGGCTGCCTGATACCAGAGGGCAGTCAACAATGGGCCTATAGATTGGTAGCCTTTTAGCATCGGCGACTTGATGGCAGTGGGTTTGTCAACCTTCACATCAGGATGAGTGAGCAACCAGTCAAGCTGCTGCTTGTAGTTGTCGAGCCACGCCTGCATGTTTTTGGGCATGTCATCAAGTTTGAGGGGCCTATCGCCAATGGCGAGGATTTCCTCGGAACGGTCGTCACCTGCCACAATCACAAACGTAGTGGCGGTGTTGAAGATGTAATATACTGGAGCATCGGCATTCTCGCCCATCTCGGTTTTGATGAGCTTGGCATCGGTGGCTCCTGGTGCCATGATTTTTCCGGCATACACCTTGCTGGCAAGGTATTGCTGCGCTTTAGTTCTTGCCGTTGTCACGTCAACGGGTGCCGCCGTCAGCGGCAGCGCAACCATAGCGGCGGCAATCAGTGGTAAAAGTCTTTTCATCGTCTTATAGTTTATATTTAATGAGCTACAAAGTTAACAAAAACAATGTAATAATCAACCATTCACTTGCAAAAAAATGCGCTCCCACCATGTGTGATTGTGGAAGCGCATTCTTTAATTCAGGAAAAAGCGCTATTACTTTTTGCTGCTGAGCAGGATGTTGTAGATGCAAGTGATGTCAACAGTGGTGACCTCGCCGTCGCCATCCACGTCGCTGGTGGCGATGTAAGTCTCGTCGCCATTGAGCAGGTAGTTGTAGAGGCAGGTGATGTCAACGGTGGTAACCTCGCCGTCGCCGTTCACGTCGCCCACAATGGAAATGTCGCCATCGAGTGTTGTCACCAGCGACCGGTTAGACCACTGGCTTGCCTTGTCGCCATAGAGGGCTTTCACATCATAACGGTAGGTGGTGGCAGGCGAGAGACCGGCAACGTTGTAGCTGGTGCCAGTGATGCCCTCCACAACGATTTCTCCAGGATAGCCTCGGGTCGGGGCAGCAACATATTCTCCCGAATAAATTTCGAGGTGAGTAATCACTATGCGTTTCTTGGCTGTGGTCTCAATGGTGATGTTCTGGCTGGCGGCCTCATCACAGTCGAGCACCACAATATATTCACTCTCGACATTGTTTGGAATGGTCAACTCCTGCGAAGCGTTGCCGCACGACACCTTGAGACCACAGTTGGTTGTGGAGCCGTAGGCCTTGGCGGTGAATTTCACGGTCACCTTGCCAAAGCTTGTTGACAGGTCAAGGTCGGGACTTGTGATATATCCGTTGGCACTTGTGGTGGCCATGAGGATGCCTCCCTTATAAGTGTAAACAATGCGTCCGGTCCAGCCAGGATTGTCCATGTAGTTGTCGAGAGAAGAGCCAATGTTGGAATACCCCTCGGCGGTGAAGCCGGCAAACGACTCGCTCAAGAGCAGCACAGGCTGTGGCTTGGGTGTAACCCTGAGCGTGTAGCTCGTGGCACCGTAGCATGGTTCCCAAGTGGCAACAAAAGAGCCAGCTGTCACGCCCGTGGCATCGGTAGCAACAGGCACGTCGAGCCCTGGCAGCGGAGTCTTGAAGCCTATCTCATAGATATAGGAGTAATTATTGTAGATTTCCACTTTATAAACCTTGTTTGGGTCGAGCTCTGTCGATGCCACCACTTGCAGGCCGTTGACAGTGCTCTTTTGAGTGTCGCAGGCCGTGGAGGCGGCAGTGATGGTGCCATCGCTGGCAACAGCACACTCATAGATGCGCATCACCAGCGGGTAGTTGCTCACATTGCGATGATAGCCATACTGCTTCACCTGGCTACAGTTGGTGATGAAAAAACGCTGATAATTGCCATTGAAATTAGCGGCATAGCTCGTGTTGCCATCAAAGTAGCTGTCACTGCCTAGGAAGATGTCGTTGCTGCTCCACGAGGTCTCATAGGTCTTTATTATTGAGTTGGTAAACCAGTTTTGCGTGGCATCGGCCACCACCACACCATAGTTGGAGAGCGTGAGCCATCCACACTCCTGCTCGGGAAACTCCCTGTAGCGGTAGAGGTGGGAGATATCGTCGCTGCTCCACCCCGCCTCGTCGATGGTGACAAACTTGGCAATGTCGAGCAATGCGTCGCTGGCAGTGCTACCATTGCTGGCCTGGGCATTAAGCATCACCATTTTGCTCTCCATGCCAGGGCATGAGAAGACAACATAGCCCTTGAAACTGCCCTCTCCTGGGGGGGTGAACGTCACTTGCACCGCCACTGGAGAGGTGGTGGAGATGTCACCGGCAGTTATTGTGGAGTGAGAGAGTGCAAATGCTCCACTGTCGTCGTGGAGCGTGATGCTGACATCCTCGCCAACAAACATTCCCCACACCTCAATCTCCTTGGTGGACGATGTGCTTAGGCTTGTTGAGAAATTGAGCACATCGGGGCCGGCGTTTAGCTCAGGAACCTTGTCGGTTGCCACACCGCTCACGTCAACCGTCATGCTCTCAACGCTGTCGCTTGATATGGTGATTGTGGCATGATGACTTCCGGCTGTAGAAGGCATGTAGCTGATGGTCACATCCACGCCCTCAAGAGCCTGCTCGGCGGTGATTGATGCTGGTGCTACGCCAAACACTGCGTCATCGCTCGAGGCGATAACGACATCGCCCACAAGGTTCTTGCCCTTCACGTTAATGGTGGCGGTGCAAGTGTCGCCAACCCAAGTCTCAAAACTTTGTGAGACAGCAGAGACAAAGAGCTTGGGCAAAGCGCTGTTTACCACCACAGCTTGGGCGGCATCAAGGGCATTGACAATGCCATGACCACGCTGCTTGGCAGGACTTTGCGCACCTACATAGGGCGTGGCAGTGGTCATGATTGCTGTCTTCACCTCTTCAACGGTGAGCGAGGGGTCGGCTTGCAGCAGCAGAGCCACCACGCCTGCTGTGATGGGAGTGGCCATCGAAGTGCCACTCTTCTGGTCCCAATAGTCGGTCTTGCCATTATAGGTTACAGAGTAAACCCCCGACTGCTTGTAATACCTGTTTATGGGGGCTATCACATAGTGGCCTGGTGCGGTGATAAAAGGATGGTCCACACCGTTGAAGTCGGTGCCGTAGCTCGAGAAATAGGCCACGTCGCCCTGGCTATAGGCGCCATTGGAAGTGGAGCGCGAGGCCATCGCCCCCACGCTAATTACCTTGCTTGCCGTGGCATCGTCGCTGAAACTGCCATCGGCAGTTCCCAGCGAGACGGGGACACCGCCTATACTGTAGCTTGTGGAGCCCAGTTGCGTGTTATAGTTGTCGGTAAAGACGTTTATCACATTACCCTCCTTGCCGGTGATGAGATAGGCCACACGGTTGTTGCCAGTGCCCGATGTCGCATAAGTATAAACCCGGCTCGTGATGTAAAGGTTGTAGCGGTTGTTGCTGTGGTCCACACCGCCACTAATTGTGATGCTGGTCCCCTCGAGGCCCATCGACGACGCATTAATGGTGCCGTTTGTCATGGGTGTGCTGCGGTATTTCACTCCTCCATTGGCATTAAGCACCACCACCTCCACTTTAAGCTCATCGCTGGTGCTGTTCCAGATGTCGCAGTTGCCATAAAGCGCCGTGCCACTCGATGGCATGTGGACGACCGCCATGGCATCGTCGTCGCTTGAGAGTGTCTTAGTGGCATAGCCAGTGTATTTCGCCTCATTGCCGGCAGCAAGCAAGATTATCGCTCCATATTTCTGTGCCACGTCGTCGAAGCCGCGGCAAATGCCGCTCCTGCCGTCGTGCGGCCCAAGGTCACTGCCCAGACTTATGCTAATCACGCATGGCTTGCCCACACTCTGGGCATAGCTTGCAATATACTGTGCCGAGTTGAGAATGGCAGCATCGGTCAGGTTATTGGCAAGACCGCACATCACAATGTCGCACTCGGGAGCCATGCCCGAATAGTCACCCACCCTCGACGCGGCGGCACAGCCTGTGGTGTGAGTGCCATGGTCGGCATTGGTGTTGTCGGTGGTTTGGGCAGCAATGGCACTGCCTGTAGTGTAGGCATAGCCAGGCAGTTCCACACCCTCAACCCACACTTTTGTGCCTCCAGTGCCGGCAGTAGTCTCGTTGGGTTTGTAAATGGCCTTCACTCGCGTGTTGCCGTCATCATCGAGAAAGGCACGGTGGTTAAACTCGATGCCATCATCGATGATGCCAATCACCACATCCTTGCCAGTGAGGGCTAAGGGGAGGCCATTGTTAATGCCATCCCAAGCTTTGTCGGCATTGGTCACGGTGCACGCCTGGTCGGTGAAGTGCCGGCTGGTGCGCGCTATCGCCACCTGGCGTACCGATGCCAGGCGTGCCACATCTTCAATTTTGTTGATGGGCACCAGTGCCGTGACAAATGTACTGAAGTGACCTGTGAGTGTGACACCGGCCTTCTCAAGTTGGGCAGTAGAAGCATCATCAAGGAAGATGAAGCACTCAACACATGACACACCATTAATCGCTCTGGGGTGGGCAAGCGACGAGTTGTAGGCTTGCTCCCCTCTCAATTGCTCAGCGACAAATGCCTTGGTTGGCGCTGTGAGCTTATCGGCAGCCACCATAGCCAGCGACATGCCAAGGGCAATTACTAATAGAAGAAACTTTCTCATAAGAATTATTTTTAGTGGTTTATATGCAATGCGCACAAAAGTCTGCAAAATTAGTAATAAAAAATCACAAAAACAACATAATTACTATTATTTTGTTATTGCGGCTTGCTGTAGTTGCTGCCCGTTAAAAAAACAAAAGATGCGCCTCTGTGAGAAAGAGGCGCATCCTTTAGGAAGTGGTTGTTCAGTGACAAGTGTATGCCCACAGCAGTTAGCTGTGAGCAATTGGCTATTTCTTGTTGCTGAGCAGGATGTTGTAGATGCAGGTGATGTCAACAGTGGTGACCTCGCCGTCGCCGTCCACGTCGCTGGTGGCGATGTAGGTCTCGTCACCATTGAGCAGGTAGTTGTAGAGGCAGGTGATGTCAACAGTGGTAACCTCGCCGTCGCCGTTCACGTCGCCATAGATGCCACCGCCAAGGGTGGTAACAATAATCTTGTTAGACCAGTTGCTCTGCTTAGTGCCAAACACTGCCTTCACGTCATAGAAATAGGTGGTGGCAGGGTCAAGGTTGGCAACCTTGTAGCTGTTGGCAGTGATGCCGGTGAAGGTAACGCCGTCGAAGTCGATAGACTTGGCTGCGCCAGCACGGTCGCCATCAATGATGTGGATGCTGGAGATTACCACACGCTTGCCATTGGCCATGGTCTCGAGCTTAACCTTCTGGTTGTCACCAGGGGTGCAGTCGAGCACTACGGTGTAGGTAGCATCGGTGTTGCCGGGCAGGGTCACGGTCTCGCTTGCGTTGCCGCACGAGATCTTGAAGTTGACATTGGTGTCGTTGTTATAAGTCTTTGCCTTGAACGACACTGTCACTTTGTTCTCAGTCAAGGTCAGGGATGGAGAGGTCAGGTTGCCAGTCGATGAGCCAGTGCCCAGGCGGGCGGCGCCAATGGCCTCATAGACCTTAGAGCCTGTCCAGCCGGCGTTGTCCATGTAGTTGTCGAGCGAGCTGCCAATGTCTTGAGCGCCATTCTTGGTGAACTTCGAGAAGCCCTCGGTGAGGATGTCGTAGTTCTTGGGGATGACACGCAGGATGTAGCTGTCGGCACCGTCGCAGGGGTTCCAGTTGGCAGTGAAATAGGTGGGACCCACCTCGGTAGCGGCTGTGGCAACTGGCACCTCAAGGCCGTTGATAGGAGTGCGGAAGGCTATCTCATAGAGCTTAGAGTAGTCGTTGTAGATAGCAACCTTATATACCTTCTCGGGGTCGAGCTCGTCGCTGGCCAGCACCTCCTTGCTAGTGGTAGTGTTCTGCTTGGTTTGCACGGCAGTTGTGCTTGGAGTGATGGTGCCGTCGGCATTCATGGTGCACTCATAGATCTCCATCTTCAGGGGATAGGTAGTGTTGCTGCGGTTCTCGGCATACTGCTTAACCTGCGAGCAGTTGGTCACATAGAACGTCTGGTAATCCTCGTTCCAGTCAGTATAGTAAGCGGTGCCGCTAAAGTAGCTTGCGCTGCCGGCAAACACGTCGGTAGCAGCCCAAGTCTCGGTACCAGTTTTCTCGTTACCAGCGATGGTGAACCAGTTTTGGGTGGCGTCGGTCTTGAGCGCACCATAGTTAGAGACGGTGAGCCAAGCGCACTCGTCCTCTTCATTCTCAGTATATTTATATATGGTGCTCATGCCGCTCACTGTAGCGCCAGCCTCGTCAATAGTCTCATATTTTGCGATGTCGAGATATGGGTCGGCAGCTGTGCCACCATCGTTGGCTTTAGCCACGAGATTAACGGTCTTAGTCTCGGCACCGGCGCTAGTGAAGGTGAGCGTGCCATTGAAGCTGCCCTCAACGGCCGAGGTGAATGTCACCGCTACCTGAACTGGAGTGTTCACACCAGTGCTGCTCTGTGCAATAGTGGCTGGCGACACGGTGAACACGCCGTTCTGGTCGTCAAGAGTAACTGTCACGTCGCTGGTGAGGAACGCGCCAGTGAGAGAGATAGTCTTGGTGATGGGCCTATCGAGCGCAGAAGAGAAGTTGAGCGACTCGGGCTCTACCAGGAGGGTGGGCACGCGTGGCATTGCTGTGCCAGTGATGGGCACGGTCACGGCCTCCACCTCCTCGTCGGCACACGAGAGGGTGAGGGTGGCAGCAGTGTTGCCAGCAGCAGTGGGGGCATAAGTGACAGTGAGGTCATAACCATTAGCAGCCTGTGCTGTGGTGATGGTGGTAGCGCTCACGCTATAGGCATTGTCGCCGCTAATGGCAACATTGATGTCGTTCTCGAGGTTGCGGGCCTGAACTCTCACCACTTGTGTGTAGGTCTCGCCGGCAAAGCCGTCGAAGGCCACCTCGGTGGGGTTGGTCTTGATCATGCCCATAGGAGGCTGGATGCCAATAATCATCTGCTGGTCGCTGTTGAAGGTGTAGCCTTCGCCATCAGAGAAAGCGTTCATCGCGCACCAGTTGTTGCCGTCGCCGCTCCAGCCAAAGTTCACGTGATACTTGTTAGTGCTGGAGTTGTAGCCGTCAACATTGAAGGCGTGGCCGCCAGCACCGTTATCTACAGCCATGAACACCACGGGACGTCCCTCAATCATCTCAGTTTGCAGCAGCTGTGCCCAGTTGGCCTCGCTATAGCTGCCTTTCTGCACCAGACGGGTGGTGGCCTCGTCGTAGCCGAAGCCAATGTACATGTCGGCAACAATCTGGGCATCGGTGGTGTAGATGCCGCTACCGCCGGCAGCTTCAGTGCCATACATCATGTGCTCGGCCTGGCCCACATAGCGCATCAGGGTGGCCACGGCAGCACCCTCCTCGGCAGTGTAAGTCTCATTGTGAGTGGCGCCGTTCTCGTCTTTCCAAGTGCCGTAATGGTCTTTCATGTGCTCCCAGTCGAAGGTCACTGCGGGCAGTGCGGCATAGGTGTAGCTCACGCTGTTCCAGTAGCCCAGTTCAAGGGTTGCAGTGTAGGCGGGCATGGGACCCACTTGCTCGGTGGGATACTTCCAGTAGTACATCACCATCGACGCCGAGGTGGCTGGACAGCCAGTGTAGCACTGGTAGGTGGTGCCACTATATGTGAATTTGCACTGGTCCCAGTAAGGGTCGGTCTGATCCCACAGGCAGGTGAGCAGTGGGCCATAGGTGGTAGTGGCCTTGATGCCTGGAGCCTTCACGGTAGTGGGCTTATCCACTTTTGCCTCGGGGTGAGTGAGCAGCCAGTCGAGCTGACGCTTGTAGCCGTCGAGCCACACCTGCATGTTGCAGGGGATGCGGTCAAGGTTGAGCGGGCGGTCGCCATAGGCGAGGATTTCCTCGGCACGGTCGTCGCCCGAGACGATGATAAACGTCGTCTCGGTGTTGAAAATGTAATACACTGGGCTTTGAGCCTTCTCGCCCATCTCGGTCTTGATGAGCTTGGCATCGGTGGCCCCTGGCGACATCATCTTACCGGCATATACCTTACTGGCAAGATATTGCTGCGCCTTGGTCTTAGCCGTTGACACGTCAACGGGTGCTGCCATCAGTTGCAGAGCAACTGCCATGACAGTGAGCAGTGATAATAGTTTTTTCATTAAAATGTTTTTTTGAAAATGAATTAAATATAGTTGTTTTACTAAAGTGTATTTTCTGTTTAGAGAATAAAACAACACCCATACCAAAACATATAGCGCGAGGCTAGTTGCAAGATACTCAACTCACTGCGAGATAATTCTCCTCACTTTTACAGGATTGAGTTGCTTCTAAAAACTGCCAAAGTTACAAATATTATCGGTAATATGCAAAAATGTTGGATATTTTTTACCACAAAAAAACACGACACAAGCTCAGGGTCGAGAGCACATCCCTTAACAAAAGACCGATCCTGGGCATTGCAGAAGCGGTCTTTGAGTTATAATCTATTTGGTATAATTATACACCTAGTAGTACATTATAGACCACCGTGATATCGACGGTGGTGATTTCACCGTCGTCGTCCTGGTCGCCGTGAACCATATTCTCGGTGTCGCCGTTGAGGATGTAGTTGTAGAGTATTGTAATATCCACGGTGTTCACCTCGCCGTCGCCATTGACATCACCCACAACAGGCTCCTCGATGGGGTCGTCATCATCGTCCTCAAGGATTACAGGCCAGGGTTCGGTAGAGTAGTAGATTTTGTTAGACCATTCACTCTCCTGACCACCATAATATACCGACTTCACTTCATAAATCCAGTAGGCAATGCCATTGTAGTGTGCCATTTCATCAGGCGCAGTGCCACAAACCATGACGGTGTCAGCAATATTTTTAACGAATGTGGTGTCGCCACTCCAGGCAGGAATCCACCATTTAGCTGATGAGCCTTCCTCCGGGTCGCTGTAATCGCCCAGATAAAGTTTGAGGTCGGTGATCACTACACGATGATCTTCTTCTTCTCCACCATCATTGGGATTATAGTAATAGGTGTTCTTGAAAATGTAAGATCCAAAAGTGCCCGACATGTAGTCAAGGCTTCCATCGAGTCCCCTCCTGATAACAAAGGTGTAATACTTCTCGGGACCCGAGATGTCAAATCTTTGATTATAAGCCCCCGAGCTTACCAACAGCTCGCCACTGGTGACGCCCTCGGCGGGTTTTGCCTTAAACTTAAGTGTATATTCCTTTTGATAAGGTGGGATTTTTGGGCAGTTCTCTTGCGAGTAAGGAGTTGAAAGAGAGCCATTATTCTCAATAACCACACCACCGTCGGCACCGCTGATGCTATAACCCATCCATTCAGGGTGGTCGGTGTAGGCGTCAAGTGACTGATAGTCTGAAAGGGCTAAACCGTCGGTGAAATTAGAGAATTTCTCACGGAAAATCAAGCCATCAAACGTGGCGGGATAGGTGCGCAGGGTATAGCTCCTTGCACCTGGACTTGGACTCCAGTGCATGGTCACATGCTGTTCCTGCACATTGGTAGCCTCATAAGCCACAGGAGCGATAATGGGGCCGTCATAGAGACCAGGAGTCTTGAAACCTATCTCATAGAGGTAAGAATAGGAGTTGGTGAGAACAACCTTGTAAATCTTCTCGGGGTCGAGCTCTTGCGAGGTAAGTACCTCGGTACCCACTACCGAGTTGCTCAGAGTCTGGATAGGTGTGGTGCCGGCAGTAACGGTGCCGTCGCCATTGAGGGTGCACTCATAGATTTCCATCTTAAAGGCGTAATAAGAGGCATTGCTGCGGTGGTAGGCATACTGCTTAACCTGCTCACAGAATGTTACATAGAAAGTCTGTGACTTAGCCGGCATCTTGTATTTTGCCGAGTAGGCAGGGCCGTCACCAAAGTAAGCGCTAGGACCGGGGAAAATGTCGGTAGCCGTCCATGCGGTAGTGTATTGTGAGCCGGTGTCGCCGTCGGTAACCTCATTGGTAAACCAGTTTTGGGTGTCATCGGTTTTCATCACACCATAGTTTGAGACGGTGAGCCAGTAGCCAGTACCCTGTGGGGCATAGTGGTAGATACTCTCCATGCCATCAACAGTAGCGCCAGCCTCGTCGATAGTGGCGTGCAAGGCAACGTTGAAATAAGCATCGCTGGCAGAGCCCTCGGCGAGCATTGGCAACGCTATTGCCATGATTGTCAATAAAGATAGTAATTTCTTCATAAATAACGATTTTTTAATGTGGATATAGTTGTTTTATGATTTTCAAAAGAGCCGCCAAATTTACCAATAATTATGGTAATATGCAAAAAAGTTGGATATTTTTCACACTAATTTTCGCACTATCCACCTAATTTATGCAAAAGAGCCGCTCCAGCTATTGCCATGGAGCGGCTCTTAGAGAGGGTTATGGAATTGAATTATTTATTCACTCCGAGTAGCACGTTATATACCACAGTGATATCGACAGTGGTGATGTCGCCGTCGCCGTCTTGGTCGCCGTTGACCATGTTCTCGGTGTCGCCGTTGAGGAGGTAGTTATAGAGGATTGTCACATCCACCGTGTTCACCTCACCGTCGCCATTGACGTCGCCATAGACGGTGCCGGCAAGTGTGGTGAAGATGGTTGACGCAGTCCAATCGCTCAGGAGCGATTCATACTTGCCTTGAACCTGTACCTCATAGGTGGTATTGGCTGTCAATCCGGTGAGTGAGTAAGGACTAGTGACACCATTAACATAGTTCCACTGTGCCGCCTGCTTGCCGGTGAGAGTAATGGCATCGATGAACATAAAGTCCTTGTCGGTACAATTATAGTGACGGAAAGCAATATAACCGGCCTGGCCCTTATAATCACTTAGGTCAATAGACACCTCGGTCCAATTGGTTGAGTTGGGTGAAAGCATGTCGTCGGTAACCGGCACAAAATCACTTACATTTTTACCACTGGTAGAAACATAGATGCGATAATTCTCTTGATAATTATTGCCATCGTCCATTATGTAATATTTGAGAGTACCGCCCAAGTCCTGAACTTGAGGACTAATGAGCCACTGGTCGGGAGTGACAGCACCCACGCTGTTGCTAATCCAGCTTCTTGACATTGCTACATAAGAGCCGTCTTTGGCGGTGAATTGTCCGCTGAAGTTGCTGGTCAGGTCAACTGTTTGCCAGTTGTAAGAGTCGCCATCGGTGTTTATGAGAGTCCAGTTTCCAAGACCGTTCTCGAAATTCTCGGTGAATGTCACTTCTTCATCACCGGCATCTTGAGAATACTCTCTCCACCGCAAGTTCCAGCCATCATTGTTCTCGCCAGGAGTCCAAGAAATGGCGGCGGTAGTGGTTGCGGGATCAGCCTGCACGTTGATTGGTGTCTGTGGGAGCGTCACGTTGAGGTCGGTCTTGAAGGCTATCTCATAGAGTCGAGAGTAGTCGTTGTAGATTCTCACCTTGTAAATCTTGCTTGGGTCAAGGGCGGCCGACGTAACCACCTCGGCAGCGTTGGTCTGCTGGCTCTGCTTGCTATCTACCATTGTGGTGCCCTCGGTGAGCGTGCCATTGGCGTTGAGGGTACACTCATAGATTTCCATCTTCAAGGGATAGATATTGCTACTGTAGTTGCTCGACTGGATGTTGTAAGAGTATTGCTTAACCTGCGAGCAGTTGGTAACATAGTAGTTCTCGTAAGCCTCGTTCCAGTTGGCGTAGTAGGCAGTGCCAGTGAAGTAGCTGCCGCTGCCCAAGAAGACGTCGGTAGCATTCCAGGTCTCGCTGCCACTCTTAGCGGTGCCCTCGCAGTTGATCCAGTTTTGGTTGGCATCAACCTGATGAGCTCCATAGTTAGACACGGTGAGCCAAGCGCACGCGTCGCTCGGATACTCGGTGTATTTGTAGATTGAGCTCATGCCGCTCACCGATGCGCCAGCCTCGCCAATGGTGGCATACTTAGCGATATTCAGGTAAGGGTCGCTGGCGTTGCCGCCCTCGGCAGCACTAGCAGTGAGGGTCACGGTCTTGCTCTGGGCACCAGTGCTGGCAAGCACGATTGAGCCGGTGAAGTTGCCCTCTGTGGCCGAGTTGAATGTCACGGTCACAGGCACGCCAGCAGCTGCATTAGCAGCGGTGATGGTGTTGGGTGTCACGCTGAACACGCCGTTCTGGTCGTTCAGGGTCACGGTCACGTTATTGGTCAGGAACAGGCCAGTAACGTTAATGGTCTTGCTCACTGTTGACGACAGGTTGGCATTGAAGCTGAGCGAGGACTGGTCAACATTGATGGTTGGCACCTTAGCAGCGGCAGTAGCGCTGACATTGAGTGTCACGCTCTCGGCGCCAGTGCTGGCCAGGGTGATGACAGCGTTAGAGTTGCCCGCATTAGTTGGCTTGTAGGTGACAGTCACCTGCACGCCATTGGCGGCGTTGGCAGCGGTGATGGTGGTGGGAGACACAGTGATGTTGCTTGCGCCTTGCTTGGTGATGGTGATGTTGCCCTCAAGGTTGTTGCCGGTCACGGTGAAGGTCTTGGTGTAGGTCTCGCCCACATAGCCCTCAAAGGTGAGCTCGGCGGGGTCAACAGCAATGTTTGGACCCAGAGCGCTGGCAGGAGGCCTGATGCCGATAATCATCGCCTCGCCATAGTTGAACACATAAGAGCCCGACTGACCGGTGGCACCAGTATTGGTGGTGAAGTTGTGTAGGGTGCAGTAGCCGTTGCTGTCGCCGCTCCAGCCCCAGTTCACATAATACTGACCGCTGGTGTTGCAGCCAAACACGTTGAAGGCATGGCCCGCGAGCTGATAGCTACTATAGTCATAGGCAAGATACTCGATGGGGTTGCCCTGGTGCAGCTCATTGAGCATCCATTCGTTCCACTGAGCGTCGGTATAGTATTGTGAGCTATTACTATAGCTCCATCCCGACGACACTATTTCGGTCAACGTGAGCAGCTGGGCATCGGTGTATCCCATGTTGAGAACACCCTGATAGATCTCGGGGTCGTTGGCACCACTGGCACTGGTGCCGTACATATAATCGGGTATCGACTGTCCGGCATAGCGCATGAGCCATGCCACGGCAGTTTTTTGTGCCGAGGTAGAGGTGTAGTTTGTGGGACCGGTATATTCATCGATGATGTTGTCCCAGTCGGCAGCGCGCTCGCCCAGGGCGGCAGCCGAGACGCCACCACTCGAGGAACCGTTGATGGCAGCTACAGCGGGGAAGGTCTTGGGCCATTTCCACTTGTAGTAGCACATGCTCAGCGACGTGGCAGGGCAACCGGTAAGGGTGCGGCTGCTGCCACTGGTGGGGCACTGGTTGTTGTAAGGCGAGCTCTGGTCCCAGTTGGCAGTCACCAGTGGAGGCACGGCGGTAGTGGCCTTGGGGGTGTAGCCGTTGGGCTTCAATGTGCCGGCCTTGAGACCGTCAATCTGGTACTTGTACTTGTTGAGCACCCACTGCATTGCGGGTGGAATGTCGTTAAGGTCGATAGTTCCCTCCTCGCCATACATCAAGATTTCGGGAGCCTGGTCGTCGCCCGAAACCACAACATAAGACTTGGCAGCGTTAAAGATGTAATAATCCACTGCCTTGGGGTTGAACACCGATGGCTCGGCCTTTGCGAGCTTTAGATTGTTGACATCGGCAGCTTTTAGTCGGCCGTTGGCAACTTGGCGAGTCATGAAAGACTTTGCCACATTTTTTGCGGTAGCCAGGTCAACATCGGCTGCCTGCACAGGTGCCGCCAGGCACAGCAATAGTGCCAGTGACACCAACTTCGTTAGTCGGTTAACAATTTTCATGAAGATTGTAGTTTGGTTAATAATATAGTTGTTTTACCTTTTTCTTAGTGTGTCCTTTTAAAAAAATCCGCCAAATTTATATAAAAATATCTTTTCATGCAACTTTTTTTAATAATATTTCATTGTTTGGCAATTTTTCAACCAAATTTCAACCAAAGTGGCTGTTCACTCCATTGCAAGCAAAGAGCCGCCCCTGGGTTGCAGAGGACGGCTCTTTTAATATTTAATTAGGTGTTATACCACCTAATGATGCAAGTTATTTAACCACAACTTTCTTGTTGCCCACGATGTAGATGCCGGCAGGCAGGTTGAGGGTAGCCTCGCCAGCCTTCACGTTGCGGCGCACGAGCTGACCCTGAGCGTTATAGACGTTCACAACCTCGTTGTAGCTGTCGAGGCCGATGGTGCCTATTGCCGTTGGTGCATCGGGCAGACGCAGAGCGTAGCCCAGATAGTTCTGGAAGTCGTACTCGTAGTCGCGTGGCATGATGCCGGCTGGAGTGTGCCAAGCCTCCTTGATGTTGATAGCGCAACGCACGATGTAGCGCTGCCCATTGACCAAGGTGTTGCTGGCGGCACCCCATGAGGTGTCGAGTGTGAGACTCTTACCCTGGACGCCGTTGCCAGGCTCATAGGCACGAAGGGCGCCGTCGCTGGCGTTCCAGTAGCCCACTACGTCAACCACCTGGTTAACCTTTGGACCAAAGTTCTCGTCGAGGTAGAGTTTCTCAATATCATAGCCAACAGTTGTGGAGGCGCCCTGTGGCTGTGCAGTGGCGGTGAGCAAGGGGTTAAGCTCGATGCCGCTCAAGGTAGCCTTGAGGGTGCCACCCTTGATGGTGCTGTTGTCAACAAATGCCTGGAAGATGTCGTCGGTAGCAGTGACGCCAATCCAGTTGCCCTCGCCATCGGTGAGGAACGCATAGTTGGCATAGTCGGCCACGTCGGCCACTGCGAGGTCGTTGCTCACCACATACTCGGTGCCGTCAACGCCACTGGCAAGAATCTCGGCCAGCGGTGTGCCCTGCTCCTGTTCCTCGGCAGTGGTAACCTCAATCTGGTTGCTCCAGTTGCTCTCCTTCTCGCCATAGGTGGCCTTCACGTCATAGATGTAGGTGGTAGCTGGCTCAAGACCAGTAACGGTGTAGTGAGTGTCGGTGATGCCTGGGAAGAGCATCTCGCCATCGGCCTTAGCTGTGCTTGTGAGGTCGCCAGCGTAAATCTCAACATTGGTGAGAACCACACGGTAACGACGTGCACTGGTGCGGAATGAAACAGTTTGTCCAGTTACTGCATTGCAGTCGAGAACTACGGTATATTCTGCTCCTGTGGTGCCATAAGCAACCGAAACATTCTGCTGATTAGCGCTCTCGCCATTCATGCTCACGTAGAGAGTAGATGGAGAATAGCTGCTGCTGTAAGAGTAAGCATTAAACTTCACTGTCACCTTGCCGTTGCTGCCGGTGAGGTCGAGTTGTGGACTTGTAAGACTGCCGGCGTAGCTGCTAGAGCCGAGCTGCAAACCGCCAGCTCTTTCATAAACATAAGAGCCTGTCCAGCCGGCATTCTGCATGTATTCGTCGAGTGAGTTGCCCAAGTTGGTGCTGCCACTGGCGTTGGTGAATGCCGAGAAGTTCTCACTGATGAGCAATTCGGGTTCGGTGATTTCGGGCTTAGGCATCACGCGCAGGGTGTAGCTTGTGGCACCCTCGCAGGCGTTCCAGTTGGCGGTGAACTCATTGGTGCCCACCTCGGTGGCTGCAGTAGCCACTGGAGTGTCAACGCCCTCAATAGGAGTCTTGAAACCTATCTCATAGAGGAAAGAGTAGTCGTTATAAACGCTTATCTTGTAAATCTTGCTTGGGTCAAGGGCTGTTGATTGCAGCACCTCGGTAGTTGAATAGGTCTGACTTTGCAGAGTTTGAACCGGTGTGGTGGCAGCAGTGATAGTGCCGTCGCCATTATCGGTACATTCATAGATGTAAATCTTCAATGGATAACTAGAGCCACGGTTATAAGCATATTGCTTGATTTGCGAGCAGTTGGTAACATAGAAGTGCTGATAAGCCTCTACCCAGTTAGCGCAATAGCTTGTGTTGTTGCCAAAGTAGCTGCTGCTGCCCAAGAACACATCATCGGCATCCCAGCTTCTTGCTTCATTCTTGGTGGCTTCTACCGAGAACCAATTTTGGTTGGCATCGTCCATGTTGGCACCATAGTTCGACACGGTGAGCCAAGCGCAGTCCTCATCGTTATACTCAGTGTATTTGTAAATGGTGTTCATGCCGCTCACCTGGTTGCCGGCCTCGTCGATGGTGGCATACTTAGCAATGTTGAGGTAAGCGTCGCTTGCAGTGCCACCGTCTCTTGCAGTAGCGGTGAGAGCCACTGTCTTGCTCTCGGCACCAGTGCTGGCGATGGTAAGTGAGCCTGTGAAGGTGCCCTCGTTCTCAGAGCTGAACGAAACTGTAACAGGAACGCCATTAGCTGCGTTGGCAGCAGTAATGGTGGTTGGAGTAACGCTGAATACGCCGTTGTTGTCGTTCAAAGTCACTGTCACGTTGTTAGTCAGGAACAGGCCAGTAACGGTGAAGGTCTTTGTAACTGTTGATGTCAGGTTGGAATTGAAGCTGAGCGATGTGGGGTCAACGTTGATAGTTGGAACCTTAGCTTGGGCAGTACCGGTAACGTTCAATGTAACATCGTCGGCGCCATCACTTGAGAGTGTGAGGACTGCGCTTGCATTGCCCACGTTGGTGGGCTTGTAGGTCACGGTCACCTCCACGCCATTGGCGGCGTTGGCAGCGGTGATGGTGGTGGGTGTCACTGTGATGTTGTTAGAGCCTTGCTTGGTGATGGTGATGTCGCCCTCGAGGTTGGCACCGGTCACGGTGAAGGTCTTAGTGTAAGTCTCGCCCACATAGCCCTCAAACTCGAGGCTGGTGGGGTTGACGGTAATCTGAGGACCCATGGCACCTGCGGGAGGTGCAATGTTAATAATCATTGCCTCGCCATAGTTGAACACGTAAGAGCCCGACTGGCCGGTGGCACCAGTTGCTGTGGTGAAGTTGTGCAGAGTGCAGTAGCCATTGCTGTCGCCACTCCAACCCCAGTTCACGTAGTACTTGCCATTGGCGTCACAACCAAACACGTTGAATGCGTGGCCGGCAGGTTGGGAACTATCACTGCAATCGTAGGCAAGATATTCAATGGGGCGACCTGCATGCAATTCAGCAAGCATCCACTCGTTCCACTGGGCATCGGTGTATTGAGCAGGGCCATTGGTGTAACCATAGCCACTCTGAACCAGCTCGTTGAGGGTATAGAGCTGGGCATCGGTGTAACCAAAGGTGTGGCAAGCCTCAAGAATCTCGGGGTCGGTGGCGCCACTACCGCTGGTGCTGTAGCCCATGTTGCAGGCTTGGCCCACATAGCGCATCAGCCACGAGATGGCCTCGGCCTGTGTGCTGTTGTAGGAAGCGCTATGGCTACTACCATTATCGTCATACCAAGTGCCATAGTGCTCAAGGATGTTGTCCCAGTCGGCTGCCTTCTCCTCCAGTGCGGGAGCGGCTAGATAGCCATAATAGTTGTTGGCAGGTATAGCTTCAAGTGCCGGATAGGTCTTAGGCCACTTATACAGGTAGAAGCACATGCTCAGCGAGGTGGCAGGGCAGCCAGTGTAGGCATGGGTGCCGCCACTGGTTGGGGTGTGGTTGTAGTAGGGTGCGGTCTGGTCCCAGGTGCAAGTTACGAGTGGAGCAACAGCTGTTGTAGCCTTGGGTGTGTAGCCGTTGGGCTTGAGGGTACCGGCCTTGAGACCGTCAATCTGATATTTGTACTTGTTGAGCAGCCACTTCATAGCTGGTGGAATCTTGTCCATGTCGAGTTTGCCGCTCACACCATACATCAGCACTTCGGGAGCCTGGTCATCGCCGGAGACAACGACGTAGGACTTGTCGGTGTTGAACACATAGTAATCCACAGCTTTGGGATTGAATACCGAGGCCTCGGCCTTGACGAGCTGCAGATTGCTCACATCGGCAGCTTTGAGGCGACCTTCGGCCACTTGGCGAGTCATGAAAGACTTTGCCACATTCTTTGCAGCAGCCAGGTCAACGTCGGCTGCCTGCACAGGTGCCGCCACGCACAGCAATAGTGCCAGTGACGACAACTTCGAGAGTCGCTTAAAAATTTTCATGAAGATTGTAGTTTGGTTAATAATATAGTTGTTTTTACCTTTTTCTTAGTGTGTCCTTTTAAAAAAATCTGCCAAATTTATATAAAAATATCTTTTCATGCAACTTTTTTTTAATAATATTTCATCGGTTGCGTATTTTTTTGTAACTGTAGAGCCTCGTTTTTTCAAACGATTAAAAACGATTAGGCACGATTTGTATTTAATTGTCTGAGAACCTGGGGACTGAACAGTTGCCATTTTTCCACACAAGTGGGGTAGTAACAATAATACTTTTTAAAGCGGACACAGTAATACTGCAAGCAAAGAGCCGCCCCTGGGTTGCAGAGGACGGCTCTTTTAATATTTAATTAGGTGTTATACCACCTAATGATGCAAGTTATTTAACCACAACTTTCTTGTTGCCCACGATGTAGATGCCGGCAGGCAGGTTGAGGGTAGCCTCGCCAGCCTTCACGTTGCGGCGCACGAGCTGACCCTGAGCGTTATAGACGTTCACAACCTCGTTGTAGCTGTCGAGGCCGATGGTGCCTATTGCCGTTGGTGCATCGGGCAGACGCAGAGCGTAGCCCAGATAGTTCTGGAAGTCGTACTCGTAGTCGCGTGGCATGATGCCGGCTGGAGTGTGCCAAGCCTCCTTGATGTTGATAGCGCAACGCACGATGTAGCGCTGCCCATTGACCAAGGTGTTGCTGGCGGCACCCCATGAGGTGTCGAGTGTGAGACTCTTACCCTGGACGCCGTTGCCAGGCTCATAGGCACGAAGGGCGCCGTCGCTGGCGTTCCAGTAGCCCACTACGTCAACCACCTGGTTAACCTTTGGACCAAAGTTCTCGTCGAGGTAGAGTTTCTCAATATCATAGCCAACAGTTGTGGAGGCGCCCTGTGGCTGTGCAGTGGCGGTGAGCAAGGGGTTAAGCTCGATGCCGCTCAAGGTAGCCTTGAGGGTGCCACCCTTGATGGTGCTGTTGTCAACAAATGCCTGGAAGATGTCGTCGGTAGCAGTGACGCCAATCCAGTTGCCCTCGCCATCGGTGAGGAACGCATAGTTGGCATAGTCGGCCACGTCGGCCACTGCGAGGTCGTTGCTCACCACATACTCGGTGCCGTCAACGCCACTGGCAAGAATCTCGGCCAATGGTGTGCCCTGCTCTTCCACGGCAAGTGGAGTCTGGAAGCCCACTGCCAGGAGGTCGGGATAGCTGCCACCGCCACTCAACTGCACCTTGTAGATTTTAGAAGCATCGAGAGTTGCCGAGGTGATAACCAATAGGCCTCCTGTGCCGCCTTGCTGGGTGTCGGTAGCTGTGGTTGCAGCAGTGAGGGTGCCATCGGCATTGAGCGTACACTCATAGATTGCCAGTGTGGCCTTGTAGCTGCCACCATCTTTAACCAAGGCCTTAGCCTGGGTGCAGTTGGTGACATAGAAGCTTTGAGTGGCGTTTCCATAAATGCCGTAGGCTTGGGCTGTGCCAAAGAATGCATCATCAATGGGGAAGATGTCGGTGGCAGTCCACGAGTTGTTGTACTCCGACAGCGAGCCAGTCTCAAGCCATTTCTGGTTTGTGTCGGCCTTCTTAGCGCCGTAGGTAGAAACAGTGAGCCAGCCGCAGCCGTCGGCCTCATTCTCGGCATAATTGTAGATTGAAGTCATGCCGCTCACGGTAGCACCAGCCTCGTCGATAGTGGCATACTTGGCGATGTTCAGGAAAGCATCGCTGGCAGTGCCGCCGTCGTTGCACTTGCCGGTGAGGGCCACGGTTGTGGTGAGCGTGCCGCTGGTGAGGGTGATAGTGCCAGGATAGTTGCCTTCTTCATCACTCTCGAAGGTCACGGTGAGCTCAGTGCCTGCCTCGGCAGCGGCCTTGCTGATGGTGGTGGGCGAAACGGCAAACACGTTGTTAGCATCTGTCAGAGTCACTGTCACGTCGCCTGGCAGCATCTTGCCACGCACGTTGATGGTGGCTGTCTTGGCCTCGCCAGGAGCGGTGGAGATGGTCACGCTGGCAGGGTCGGCAGTGATGATGGGCACATTAAGTTCGGTCTTGAAGCCAATCTCGAGCAGGTCGGGGTAGCTGCCGCCACCGGTGAGCTGCACTTTGTAAATCTTGGCGGGGTCGAGGGCTATCGTGGCGATAGCGCCTTCAGAGCCAGTCTTGGTGTCGGCAGCTGTGGTTGCTGCTGTCACGGTGCCGTCGGCATTGAGCGAGCACTCATACACTCGCAGTGTTGCCGAACCCGAGCCGCCACCCTTGACAAGGGCCTTAGCCTGGGTGCAGTTGGTAACATAGAATGACTGCGAGCCAGAACCATAGATTGAGTAGGCCGAACTGCTGCCGAAATAGGCGGTTTGACCAGCAAACACATCGGTAGCAGTCCAGGTGTTGCCATAGCGGGTGAGTGCATCCGACTGATACCAGTTTTGATTGTCGTTGGCCGACATGGCACCATAGCACGACAAGGTGAGCCAGGCGGCATCGCCGTTCACGGTATATTTGTATATCGAAGTCATGCCGCTCACGGTAGCACCGGCCTCGTCGATGGTGGCATACTTGGCGATGTTCAGGAAAGCGTCGCTGGCGGTGCCGCCATCGTTGGCCACAGCACTGAGGGTTACGGTCTTGTTCTCACCACCAGGTGTAGAGAACACTACTGCACCAGTATATTCGGCCTCCACCTCGCCAGAGTTAAAGGTCACAGTAACCTGAACTGGGGTGTCCTGACTGATGCTGTTCCTAGAGATTGTGGTGGGCGAAACGCTGAACACGCCGCTTGGGTCGGTGAGGGAAACAGTAACGTCGCCCTCAAGGAAGAGGCCGGTAACGTCGATTGTCTTGCTGATTGTTGTCGATAGAGGAGAAACAAATTCGAGCGACTCGGGGTTGACGTTGATAGTGGGAACACGAGGCTGTGCCACACCGGTGATGGGCACGGTGACGGCATCGGCACCATCGCTGGTGAGGGTGAGCGTTGCCTGGCTGTTGCCGGCAGCGGTGGGAGCATAGGTCACGGTAACCTCCACGCCACTGGCAGCCTGGGTAGCGCTGATAGTGGTGGGGCTCACGCTATAGACGCTGGAGCCGCTCTTGGCGATGCTGATGTTGCCGGTGAGGTTATAGCCCTTCACGGTGATGGTCTGGGTATAGGTCTCGCCCACATAGCCCTCAAATGCCACTTCGCTAGGATTGGCGTTGATGGTTGGACCCTGGTTGTTGAGGATATACTCGATACCTGCCAGGGCGTTGATGATGCCATGACCACGCTGCAGGGCGGGGCTGGCGGGGTTGGTATAGGCAGTGGCAGTGTTGGCAATCACATCTTTCACGCGGTCCACGTCGAGAGTGGGGTCGGCTTGCAGGTAGAGAACTACCACGCCGGCGGCCACTGGAGTAGCCATCGAGGTGCCGCTCATCTGGCCCCACTTGTAGGTGGTGCCGTTGAAGGTGGTGCTCCAGGTTGACGACTGGCTCGAGTCATAACCGTTGACCGACGAAATCACATAGTGGCCAGGAGCGGTGATGAATGGCTGGTTCACACCGTTGCAGTCCACACCATAGCTCGAGAAATAAGCGATGTCGTTAACGCCATAGCTGCCGTTGCTGGTGTTGCGGGTGCACATGGCCCCCACGCTGATAACCTTGGGCGAGCACATGTCGTCGCACATCGAGTTCTCGCTGGTGCCTGGGGTGGCGGTGTAGCCACTGATGCTGCCCGTGCCTAGCTGGCTGTAGTAGCAGTCGGTATAGACATGGATGGTGTTGCCGCCTTTACCCTTGATGACATAGGACGCATCACGAGAGCTGCGGATGTAAAGATTATAGCGGCCATTGTTGGCATCCACGCTACCTTGCACCGAAACATTGTTGTAGGTGCCGCTGGTCATCCAGTCGCTCTCCGAGCCATTGACAATCACCTTGACTTGTAGCTGGTCGCTGGTGCTGTTCCAAATGTCGCAGTCGCCAGTATAGCCAGAATAAATGATGTCGTGGGTGATGGCCATGTAGTCGTTGTCGCTAGAGAGGGTCTTCACAGCAGCACCGGTGTAGTCGGCCTCATTACCGGCACAAATCACGAACACGGCACCATATTGCTCGGCTATATCAGCGTAGGCGCGGCAAATGCTGCTCGTGCCGTCGTGAGGACCAACGTCGCTACCGAGACTGATGCTGATCACGCAAGGCTTGCCCAGCACGTTCTTGGCATAGTTGGCAATGTACTTTGCCGAGCTCACGATAGCGGTCTCGGTCAGTGATGCACCACAGCCAGCGAGCACCAGGTCGGCCTTGGGAGCCATGCCGGCATAGTTGCCCACTTGCGAGCCGGCGGCGCAACCAGTGGTGTGCGTGCCATGGCTCTCGCCAGTGTCGTCGCAGGTGAGGTTGCCAATCTGGCTGGCGGTAGTATATTGGTAGCCCATGAGCTGCACGCCATCAACGGTGGCGCGGGTGCCGCCATTGGCACTGCTGGCGTTAGGCATATACACTGCCTTGACGCGTGTGGTGCCGTCGCTGTTGAGGAAAGCGCGGTGGTTAAACTGGATGCCATCGTCAATGATGCCCAGCACCACGCCCTCGCCGTCGAAGCCCTGGGGCAGGCCATAGTTGGTGCCGTCCCAAGCCTTGTCGGCATTTACCACGCCCTTGGCCACATCGGTCTTCAGGCGCGCGTTACGGGCAATGCCCACTTGCTTGACACCCTTGAGGCGTGCCACAGCTTCAATTTTGTCAACAGGGACTTGGGCGGCGACAAAGTCGTTGAACTTGCTTGTCACCAGCACGCCCAGGGCCTCAATCTCGTCGATTAAGGAGCCGTCAACAGTGATGAAGCATTCCACATACTCCACCCCATTGATAGCCTTGGGCTGAGCAAGAGTCCCCTGTGCGTCGGGAGCCTGAGCCACGGCATTGGCGCGTTGCTGCAGGAACACCTTGGTTGGCGCGCTTAGCTTGTCTTGAGCCATCACAGCCAGCGACATGCTAAGTGCCATCAGTAATAAGAAGATTTTTCTCATGCTGTTAGTTATTAAAGTGAATAATTATGTTTGGATATTTATGCAATTCTCAGTAATTAGCGCACAAATTTAGCGATTTTTTTTAACGAGTGCAAAAAAACAGTATTTTTATTACCACATTTTTCGGAATGAAAACCGATTACTGAACCCACTATTTATTAAAAATATAAGCGCCCTGTTAGAGCGCTTATATTGTATTTATGTCACTATGCTTGTATTACTTCTTGGCAGTGAGCAAGACGTTGTAGATGCAAGTGATGTCAACGGTGGTAACCTCACCATCGCCATCGACGTCGCTGGTGGCAAGGTAGGTGTCGTCGCCATTGAGCAAGTAGTTGTAAAGGCAAGTGATGTCAACAGTGGTGACCTCGCCGTCGCCGTTCACGTCGCCATACACATGAGAGCCACCAGCAAGGGTCATGACCTCAATCATATTAGACCAACCGCTGAACTCGCCGCCGTAGAGGGCTTTCACGTCGTAGGCATAGGTAGTCTCGGGCAACAAGCCAGTGACAAGATAATGAGTGGCTGTGATGCCGTCAAGTGTGATGGCATCACTCTCGTCGCTCTGCGCCAAGATATCACCCTCATAGATTTCCACGCCGGTGATTACCACACGTTTCTTCTTGACGGTATTGGCAAACCTAATCTTCTGTGATGCATCGGCAGCGCAGTCGAGCACCACAATATAGCTACCCTCGTCGCTGGTGGGGATGGTGAGCGACTCGCTGCTGTTGCCACAGCTCACAGTGAGTGGGCAATCGGTGTCGGTGTCGTAGGCGCGAGCCGTGAATTTCACGCTCACTTTGCCAGCGCTGGCGGTGAGGTCGAGAGCTGGAGTTTGCAGAACGCCGTTATAGCTGGTAGCGCCCAGTCGCAGGCCACCCACGGCCTGATAAACGTAAGAACCGGTCCAACCGCTGTTGTCACAGTAATTGTTGAGCTGGCTGGCGATATTGGTAGAACTCTCCTTGGTGCAATTAGCAAACGTGTCGGTAAACAATGCCTGAGCCATCGCCAGTGGCTTGATGCGCAGGGTGTAGCTGCTGACAAAGGGGCAGGGCTCCCAGTTGGCAGTAAACGAAGTGGCAGCAATGCCGGTGGCCTCGGTAGCATGAGGAGCCATAATATTGACAGTGGCAGTGCCGGTGAGGGTCACTATGGCATCGGCAGCTCCTGCACTGCTCAGGGTGATAGTGCCGTTGTGAGTGCCGGCAGTGGTGGGCGCGTAGGTCACGGTCACGGCCACATAGCTGCTCTCGTCGAAGGCAGTGGCAGCAATGGTGCTTGGCGTGACGGTGAACATCTCGTTATCGCTCGTGAGGGTGATGTCATCAGCGATAAACTGTCCATATACCCTAAACGACCTAGTAGCTGTGGCGCCAGCAAAGGCCGTCATGTCGAGCGACTCATAATTTGTGCTGATGACAGGAGTCTTGGGCTGGGCAGTGCCATCGACGCTGATAGAAACCTGCTGTGCTCCTGCACTGTTGAGGTTAATGGTCGCCTGAGTGTTGCCTGCCGCGGTGGGTATATACTTGATGGTGAGTGTTGCGCCCGCCATTATCTCGGCATTGGTGAAGCTTGAGGGCTCCACTTTATAGATGCTGGGGCCCACCACAGTAGCTGTCACGCCCTGGGTGAGGTTGCGGCCCTCAAGATTAATCGTTGTGGTGATGGTGTCGCCCACATATCCCGTCATGCTCACTTCGGTCTTGCTGGCCAGAATTCGAGGCAGAGCGCTTTGCTGCAAGATGTAAGAGATGCCACTGAGGGCGTTGATGATACCATGACCACGCTGCTTGGCGGGGCTCACGGGGTTAGTGTAGGCTGTGGCAGTGCTGGCGATAGCGTCTTTCACACCATTGACATCAAGCTCGGGATTAGCTTGCAGGTAGAGAGCAACCACACCGGCGGCAACGGGAGTTGACATCGAGGTGCCGCTCATCTGGCCCCAATAGTGGTAACGGCCGCCATAGCTCATCCTGTAAGAATAGTTCGAGGAGCTGCTGGAGTCATAGCCGTTGATAGAAGAAATCACAACGTGTCCTGGAGCGGTGATGAAGGGGTGGTCCACGCCTCTCACATCGGTGCCATAGCTCGAGAAATAAGCCACGTCGTTGACGTTGTAATAACCGTTATAGTTTGTACGCGATGCCATCGCTCCCACGCTAATGGTCTTGCTGCCGCAGATGTCGTCGCTCATGGTTCCCTCTTGCTGTCCCAGAGAGAGTGTGTAACCGTTAATCCTTCCGCTTATTGCGATTTGTGAGGCGCTGCCACCATCGCACCAAGCGTCGATGGTGTTGCCGGCAGCACTGGTCACCACATAGGCGAGACGGTAGTTGCTGTTTTTAGCTCCGCTCATAGTGGGATGGATGTAAATGTTGCGACGGTTATTTGATGAACTGAAGGAAATCTCCACATTGCTCGAAGTGTTGAAATAGGAGCCAAAGTTATTCAAAACAGTGCTGCTGGTAATCTCATCGCTAGTGTAGGCGATGGCACCAGTGCTCCTGTTCACCACAAGCACCTTGAACTTGAGCTGGTCGTTGGTTCTGCCCCAGATGTCCATAATGGCAGGGCCATAGTAGGAAGAGCCGCCCACGTTGGCTCCACCGGTAGAACTCTCGTGGATGATGGCAAAGGCATCGCTCTCACTCGAGAGAGTTTTTTTGGCGTAGCCATAAGCATCGGCCTCGTTGCCCGACGAGAGCAAGATTACTGCACCATATTGGTTTGCAACCTGGTCGTAGGCACGGCAAAGGCTGCTCGAGCCGTCGTGAGGACCGGTGTTAGAGCCCAAGCTGATGCTGATGACACAAGGCTTGCCTTGGCTCTTGGCATAGTTGGCGATATATTTTGCACTATTGACAATAGCAGTCTGCGACAGGCTCTCGCCCAGACCACACAGCACCAAGTCGCAGTCGGGGGCCATGCCTGCATAGCCGTTGACCTCCGAACCTCCAGCGCATCCACTGGTGTGCGTGCCATGGCTCTCGCCCGAGTAGTCGGTGGTGAGGGCGGCAATCTGGCTGGCAGTGGTGTAGTGATAGCCGGTGAGCGTGGTGGTGCCCACTTGCGGAGCTGTGCCACCATTGGCAGTGGTGGCGTTAGGTAGGTACACCGCCTTGATGCGTGTGTTGCCACTGGCATCCTTAAAGGCGCGGTGGTTAAAGTCCATGCCCGTGTCGATGACGCCTATCACCACCCCTGTTCCACGGTAGTTCTGTGGCAGACCATTATTAATGCCGTTCCAAGCCTGATAAGCTTTGGTCACGTTCTTGGCCTGGTCGGTGTAAGGGCGTGCCATCTGTGCTATGGCAACCTGCTTCACGATGTCGAGACCTGCCACCTGCTCCACCTTGTTGATGGGCACCAGGGCAGTGATCACGTCGTCAAACTCGCCAGTGATAGTCACTCCCAAAGCCTTGAGCTGAGATGTAGATTTACCGTTGAGCAAAATGAAGCAGTCCATGGTTTCAACACCATTCACCGCCTTTGTTTTGCTAAACAGCTTCTTGTCGGCTTGCTGCGCCATACCAGCGGCATAGTGTTGCAAGAACATCTTTGTTGGGGCACTAATCTTGTCGTTAGCGACCATCGCTAGCGACAACATCAGGGCCACTAATAGAAATAGTCTTCTCATTGCTTGTAATTTATTTTTGATGAATAATTTTCGCAAAAAAGTGCCATTAAGTCATTTAAGCTACAAATTTACACAAAATTATAATACCCAAGCCAATAAAAACTTTTTTTAACGACTATACCAATAAATGTAACTATAAATCTCAAACGACCAAAAACGATAAAGACAAAACTTAGTCATTAATCGTTTTTAGTCGTTTGAGACAAAATAGAGACAGTATTTCCTTAATGAATTGCGTCAAAAAAGGCACTATATGATAGTCCTTAATTGCCGTAACTGCCTTAAAAATGCAATCTATTCTGCTCCCAGCAAGATGCCATAAACGGCGGTCACGTCGGCGGCGGTGACGATGCCGTCGCCAGTCTGGTCGCCATTGACCAGATGAGTGGTGGCATTGTTGAGCAAGTAATCATAGAGCGCTGTCACGTCGGCGGCGGTGACCGTGCCGTCGCCGTTCACGTCGCCAGCAACAGCCACACTCACAGGCACATTACGGTAAATGGCCTCAAGGCCTGGAATGAGCATCGTGTATTGTTGCCCAGCGACTGATTTGCCCATTGTCACCTGGATGTAAGAAAGCCTTATGGGATAGTTGCTTATATCGCTGGCATCTATCCACTGGTCGATGGGCAGGTCGAGGGTAGTCTCCACGCCAGCGGGCACTGAGGTGGGAGTGACGGCAGGATAGCTTATTTTACCACCATTAGGGCGCAGGGCAAATGTCACGCCCGTGACTGGAGCTTCGCCAGGATTGATGCGCACGCGCAGCGTGTCGGGCAGGCTCCACAGCGTTATGTCTTTGTTCATGCGCAGATAAAAGGTGCGTCCACTCGAACCCGTGTAAGAGATTTTCATGCCGTTGTCGAGAGGCTCGGCAACAACGTTCTTGCCACCGCTCATATTGAACGACCAGGTGTCAACATCCAAATCTGGGTCAATGGGATAGACGCGCTTGAGGGGTTTCTGCACCTTCACCTTCATGCTCAGCGTCTTGTCTTCGAGCACGCCAGTGACAGTGGCCTCGCCGTCGCTCACGCCTTGCAGCACGCCAGTGTTCTCGTCGATGACCACTATGCTCTCGTCGCTGCTGGTCCATGTGAGTGCCTCGGGGTCGAGCGGCATCACGGTCTCCCCCACCCTGCTCTCCACGCCCACAGCATGTGTGCGGTAGGTGTCGGTGATGATAGAGTCGGTGGTGAGGCTCATGTCATCAGCACTCCCCACTATTGAGATGGGCAATGCCGCCGTGATGCCATTATACACTGCCGTTATATGGCCATCGCCGCTACCAGTGGCAAAAAAGGTGCTGCCGTCTTTTATGACTCCCAGGCTCGCGTCAGCCTCAAGGGTAAACCCCTGAACGTCGGTATCGATGAGCATGCCATACTGGTTATAGCCATAAATCACTGGAGTATATACACCAAATTTAGGCACTCGCTGCGCCCAGTCCTTGAAGCGTATCTCGGCTATTTCGTCATCGTCGGGGGCACTGCTCACGAGGAAGAGGCCGTTGCAGTCGGCGCGCTCATGGCCATCGCTGGGCACGTTGCGCACTCCCAGCGCACTGGTGTAGAGCGTGGTGGAGCCGCCACCGTCGAGGTTGAGGCCCTCGGTGGCACCGGCATAGCGCAGCAGGTCGCCCAGGTGCGACGTGCGGCAACCGTCGCTGATGAGCGAGCGCCCGTCCACCACCAAGAAAATCAGCGTCTGGCCACCGTTGGCGAAGCCTATGCATGTGCGTGGGTGCATGTCGGGGTTGCCATCGTTGATGGTCTGGCCGTTGCGCAGCATCCAGGGCTGACCGCTCACCACCTCGCGAGGGTCAATCTTGTTGCCACCTGCCACAGCGCTCATGGTCACGGTCACTATGTCCCCCTCCTTCAAGCCAGCGATAAAGCTGGCGGTGGTACCTTGCCCGTGAAGCACATATCCCCCACTAGGCACCTGCATGTCGCCGGCAGTGCTTGGCGTGCCGGTTATTACCATCCTGAAAGGCTCGAGGAAGTTGAACGCATCGCCCTCCACAAGCGCTGCCTGCACCTCGCAACAAGCGCTGGTTTGGTTAGTGTAGCCATAATAGCGGTCGTTGTAGAATGTGACAACGTTGTTGCTGGCGTCGGTGTTCACCCCGCCCGCTGTCACCGTAGTGCCGTTGTAGCTCAGCGAGCCACTGAACGACACCGCATTTATGTAGGAATTGCGCATCTCGTCAAAGACATACTTATATTCCGCATCGTTAAGACGATAAACCACTCCGTCGCCTATGCATGTGCCTACTGGCGTGCCCACCATCGACACGCCATGTGCAGTGGTGCCGCTAGTGTAGAAAAAATCGCCATTGATGCCCGCAAAGAAGCGGTGCCCTGGGCCGTCGTTGCGTTGCGCCATCGACGACACCACCTCGCCACCTGCCGTCTTGTCGTTGCCGCTCACCGTGCGCAGCGTGAGCCACGGGTTGGTCATGTCGATAGTGGTGTAGAACACGCGCATCTCGGTGCTGCCATTGGTGAAATAGAGCGACGTCTGCGTGGTGCCAGGCCCTATCTTGGCATGAAACAAAGTGTCAACCGAGTATTCCTCTCCCAGCAGTGCCCAGGTGCTGCTCGCCGTGGCACTGTCAACGCAAAACGAGAGTGCCGTTAATAATAACAATAATTTCTTCATATTGCTAATTTCTTTAGATGACTGAGTTCACTTTAAAAAGTCCACATTTTGGGTCTATTGTCCCAAAAACAAGCAAAACAGAAAATTAAAGCATAGATTTTTCAGCAGCAAAAAAAAATTAGTTTAATTCGCATAATTCGCCGTTTTTTTTCTTAATGGGGACTGAGTTAATTTTGGCCTCCTAACATAGTGGTATAGACAGCAGTCACGTCGGCAGCGGTGACGATGCCGTCGCCAGTCTGGTCACCGTTGACGATGTGCGTGTCGTCGTTGTTGAGCAAGAGGTCATAAAGGGCGGTGATGTCGGCAGCAGTGACGTTGCCGTCGCCATTCACGTCGCCAGGAACTGCCACAGGGCCATCGGGCTCGATGCCAGGGCCAATCTTATAGACTCCCATGCCGTTGTAGGCCTTGAAGGTGAGCAGGGTGATTTCCTCATTGCCATTCTCGTCGAAGCCTTTCTCGATGGCTATGCAGTGTACACGCAGGCCACTATCGTTAATCTTGCCAAGGCTGTCGGCAGGCAGCTGCCAGTATTTTGTCATCGTCTCAAGCATGTCGCCCTCGCCGAGCTCGCACAAGTTGATTTGGCAGCCGTTGCCATTACCGTTCATGTCGCCCTTGACATAAGCGAAGAAGTGGCGGTCGTCGAGCATAAACTCGTTCATGCCATTAGCAGCAACACCCGTGGGATGCAACTCTTGAGGCACGTTCTCAAAGCTGTCAATCACACTGCCGTCAACACTGTAGAGCACTGGTGCGCCGTCGAAGCAGTCGATGTAGAAGTACTCACCGCTATACATGGTTTCGTCATCAGTGCCAAGCAGCATTTTAATCACTGGAGCAAGGCTGAAGCCCACTTTCTCGGCCGGATAGAACTCAGTAAACTCCATGTAGGGGTCGCCACTGAAACCACCCTCCCAGGTGTCGATGTCGCCACCTTGCTCGTTGTGCCAGCGATACACCGTGGGGAAACCGGGGTTGTTGCTGTTGTGACCAATGGTCATGATGTTGCACTCGGCCTGCTCAAGGGTGATGTCGCCCACCAGGTCGAGGTAGTCGGTGCGATGCAGCACCTCGCCCTTATCCATGTTAGTGACCAGTGTCATCTCGCCACTCTCGGTGTCAACCATGTAGATGGGGATGACCGCCGCCGTCTCGCCTGTCATGGGGGCCACCCAGATGTGCCCAAAGTTGTCGCTGCCAATGCTGGTGTTGCCCAGGAACACGCCGTATGGCGCGCCATTGAGCGTCAAATTGAGTGGAGACAACTCGTCGCCGGTCATCGCGTCGAAGCGATGAACCACGCCCTGGAGGATAGTGTCGTTCTTGCCTGTCTCGGGATTAGGGATTATCACCTGGTTCTCCTGGCTGCGCGACACATATATCACGCCGCCGGTCATCGTAGCGGTGCGGGCGTTGGTGTGGCAGATGGGCGACAACGTGTAAGAATTGCCTGCATGCACGCGGTCAAACATCCACAGGTTCTTCACTCCTATGCCGTTCACTTTGGCATAGGTCTGCCGGTCGGTCACAGCCCAGCTGCTCATGGCTGCCAGCACAGCCACCATTGCTAGTAGTAGTAATTTCTTCATGTCGTTATTCTTTTTTTTATCTCGAGCTCTCGACTTGACAATTGCCCGATATAGTTTTACACAAAAGGGGAAGAGAACCACCAAGCCTCCACCCCTTTCTAACTGTTATTTTTTAGATTTAACTGCTCAAATCTCTGATTTGCGAAACTTGAGTTATTGTTGACCTCCTAACATAATGGTATAGACCGCAGTCACGTCGGCAGCGGTGATGTTGCCGTCGCCAGTCTGGTCGCCGTTGACGATGTGTGTGTCGTCGTTGTTGAGCAAGAAGTCATAAAGGGCGGTGATGTCGGCAGCAGTGACGTTGCCGTCGCCATTCACGTCGCCAGGAACACTAACCACCATTGGATCATCGGGAACTACGCCCTCACCCACAACATACACGCCCATGCCGTTGAAGCACTTATACTCAAACACGAGCACTGCTTCCTTGCCACCCTCGGTGGTGTAGTCGGTAATCACGGGATGAATGCGCAGACCACTGTCGCTGGTCTGACCCTGACCATCGGCAGGGAAAGTCCAGTAGCGCTGCATGCCGCTGAAGGCCATGCCCTCGCCAAGCTCGCAGATGTTCACCTGGCAAGAGTTGGGAGCGTCGTACTGACCAATAGAGTAAACAATGAAGTTGCGGTCGCCGAGTTTGAACTCGCCAATGCCGTTGGTGCCCGGCTTAGGCATCAAGAGGCTGTCGGCCTGCATTTCCTCTTGAGAGAGACTGCCAAAGCCATCAACGATAGTGCCATCGCTGGCATAGAGGGTGGGAACGGTGGTGAAGCCGTCAATGTAGAAGTTCTCGCCACTGTAGCGAGTTTCCTCATCCTCGCCGAGCACAAAGCGGCAAGCGGGAGCATAGCCCCATTGCGTTTGGCTCTCGGGGTACATCTCCACAAAGTCCATGTAAGGGTCACCACTGAAGAAGCCCTCCCAGGTATCTACATCGCCACCTTGCTCATTGTGCCAAGCATAGACGGTGGGCACCTGCGAGCCAGGCGTCATCACGTTGCACTCGGCCTCCTCAAGGGTGATGTCGCCCACGAGGTCGAGATAGTCGGTACGGGCAATCACGTCGCCCTTGTTGAGATTGGCAACGAGCGTGAGCTCGCCAGTCTCGATATTCACCTGGTATAGAGGCACCTCAGAGGTCTTCTCACTGGTGTAGGGAGCCACCCACACATGGCCAAAGTTGTCCTTGCCAATGGAGTTCACTCCCAAGAACACTCCGTAAGGCTCTCCATTGAGGGTCACATCAAGTGGCGCCATCTCCTCGCCAGTCATAGCGTCGAAACGATAAATCACGGCAGCCATGATGGTGTCGCCAGGCTGAGGAATAATCTGCTTGGCCTCACTGCGTGCCACATACACGATGCCGTCTTGCATCACAGCGGTGCGGGCCTTGGTGTTACACCAGCCAAAGTCGGTCTGCAGCTCATTAACGCCATAGTGGAAACGGTCGAGCAACCACAAGTTGCGCATACTGATGCCGTTGACGGTCTCATAGCCGTTAGGGTCTTTTTTCAGCTTCAAGCCTGCTGCCGAAGCACTCGTGCAAGCTATTGCAACTAATGTCAGTAATAGTAAAAATTTCTTCATTTTGCAAAATGTTTTTAGATATTAATAATATATTTTAGATTTTTCTTTACAACCCACAAAGAAAACAAAATCCACACAAATGACCAAATTTTTCTCACATTTTTTCCACACAAAATCACAAAATTACACCTAATTAATAATGTTGGGAGAAGACTTCGCACAGATTTCAATCGGCATATTCAGCAAAATGGCTGCCACAGCGGTGCTTCTTGTAACGGCGAATTATGCGAATTAAACTAATATGACTCCTCTTTTAAAATAAAACACGGCGAATTTTGCGAATTAAACTAAATAGACACCATGTATGACTCCACTGTTTTTAAAAACAACGGCGAATTTTGCGAATTAAACTAATTTCTTGCTGCCGAAAATCAATATTTCATTTTTCTTTTTTACTGGTTTTCAGGACAACAGACTCAAAAATAGCAAAAGAAGACAAATCCAACATACCTTATATCAATAGAATTCGTTTAATTCGTGTGTTTTTATTGTTTAAGGTGGACTCAAGGTTAAAGATTAAAGGTTAGAGATTTGAGGTTAGAGATTAGAGGTTATCGAAGAAAAATGAAACAACGGGGTCAGACCCCATTGTTTCATTTTGTGCAATGTGTGAGCTAAAATTTTGCGGTTTTAGGCATTTTCATAGCAAAAAATTTTGCGGTTTTCGGCATTTTCATGGTAAAAAATTTTGCGGTTTTCGGCAAAACAAAGGGGGTCGCCGCTGGCGACATGTGTGTGGTTGTCAAATACCCCCCCTTGACACTTGTTGCGCTCGCTAGGGCTCGCTGCACAAGAGTCAAGGGGGGTTACTCAGAGGTCAGCCTTCGGCTGAAATCCGCCCCAAGAATAGCAAGCCCACATATTTTGTCCCTACCATTATCACATTGAATATAAGCCAATAGCAGGGGATTTATAATCTTTAATCGAACACTGTAAAAAATATAATTTCCTGCGTAAGCAGGCTTTTTGACCACGAAGTGGCAACTTTTTGCGATTATTCGAACGTTGAAAAGGGAGTGATTTTGATAATCGCATTTCTACTTTAGAAACTTAAATTTGTGACAGCAATCACTCCTGTTGAAAGCAATGCAAAAGCAGTCTCCCCGCCGCCATGGTTGCGGTGGGGAGACTGTTTCAATAATTTTTACGTGCAATCCTGCTTAGAACAGGCTGGTGAGGCGCGGGTTGATGCACACGCCCAGGATGCGCTCGCGGTTGCCGTTGAAGTCATACACTTTCTTGTCCTCGGGGTTGAAATACTTGAGTCCAGTAGTGTAGGTCTTCTCGGTGGTAGCGGCACGGAAGCCGAAGAACACATAGTGAGTGAGAGCATCGACCGCAAACTGGGTGGTATAGACTCCCTCGTCCGCAGTAGTGTTCTCTGGATTAGCTTCCATGTTGATGAAGGCGGTGTACTTGTCATAGTCCAGACCCTCGCTGGCCCCTGGCATGGGGTAGCAAGTGAAGCCGGGACCTGGCGTGCCGCCCTTGCACATCCACACATAGAGGTTGCCCAAGTCCTCGTCGAGCGTGAAAGCTCGTGGCTGGGTAGCCTGCAGCACGATGGGGAACGGGATGGGACCGGTCTTGGTGGCCGATGCCTCGCCAATGTCGCTAGTGCGGAAGCGGTAGATGCCGTTGCCCGAGTAGTTCTTGCCCCACCAGAACACGCCGGTGCGGTCGAGGTAGAGACCAGTGTGGATGGCTCCGTAGGCGATGCCGTTGCCATAGTAGTTGAGCATGTTGTTCACGCAGAAGTAACCAGTGATGCTCGAATAGACCGTAGCCTCACGCTCGCCACGCGCCGTGAGCGGCATGCGGCGGATGCCGGTGTTGCGGTCGGTGTAGTAGAGGTAGCCTGTCGCTTGGTCGGCAAAGCCCTGGAAGGGGTCGTTAAAGGCTTGGCCACCCACGTTGGTGACCATGGTGCTCACGTCGGTGCCGTCGGCAGTCATCACGCTAATCTTGCCGTCGCCCAGCACGCCGTTCTCGTCGTTGACGTAGTAGTACTGCTTGCCGCAGTCGAGGATATAAACATAGTCCTTGTCCTCAACACTGGCAAATACCAGAGTAGTGGGCATGTTGCCCGAGCTCACGCCCATGTCGAAGGGCATGTTCTTGGTGCCGGCTGGCAGCTGACTCATATCCACGAGCTTATAGGCCTTGATGTTGCCGCCAAACACTGCGTAGTAGAGCGTTGGGCAGGGAATCGACGAGCCCACCTGCACATTGACATAGCTGTCCTCGAGACGGCGGTTCTCACCGTTGATGTCAAACCACGTCTGCAGTTCAATCTTCTGCGAACCTATGTTCTTGAACTTGAGCTTGCCAGGGTTGTCGATAGTGCCATCGGCATGGCTGTAACCAGTAAACTCGGTGATGGGTGTGCCGTCCTCAAGCGCTGTGCCCTCGGGGAAACGCCACACATACTTGCACTCCAGATCCTCAGGGTTGGGCAGTGCTATGTCGAGCAGCACGGTCACGTCGTTGATGACCACCGTCTCAGCACTCTGCTCCACCACGCTGAGCACAGGGGCGATGTCGTAGATGAGCAGTGGATAGGTGCGCTTGCCCACGCCATCAACAGTCAAGGTCACATTGTAGAGACCCGCCTTAGCATACTTGTGGGTGGGGTTCTGGTCACTCGATGTGGTGCCGTCGCCAAAGTCCCAGGTCACATTGCCGCTCTTAGAACTGGTGTTGTTAAACTTAATAGTCGATACAACGTAGAAGTCGAGAGTATATTCATCACCATCAACATTGTAGGTAAAATCCACATCTTTGCCTCCAAAGTTGCCATACACCGGCTCCTTCTCCACGCACGATGCCAGCGAGAGCACCACCAATGTCATTAATGCTATATTTCTAAAAATCTTCATAACTCAAAGAGGTGTTTTAGTTAAGAGAAATTTGCTTGGTCTCGGTATCTTTTCCCATCTTGCCTGTCTCGTCGAAGACGCGGAAGGTGGGATAAAGGATGTAGCTGCGGGTGAAGTTCACCGAGTAGTTCTTGTCGCTGCTGTTGTAGATCCAGTCTTGGAAAGGAATTTGGTTAATCAGGTCTTTCCAGAATGGCATGTACTGCTTGCGCACCGAGGTGATGCGTCCGCCAGTGTCGTCGCTATAGCGGCTATACACCCAGGGACTCGACTCATACACCTCAAAGACGTTGACACCGGCTGGTGCCTGGTCGGGGGTAGCAATCTCGTGCTCGGTCTTCACTCCAGCGTCATCTACTGTGATGTAGTAGTAATGGTCCACCACATCGGTGTTGACATACCACAGCTTGCTCTTCTCGCCACTCTCGGCATGGAAGGGCATTGAGAAGCCATACTTGGCATTTAGCTCGTCGAACTGCTCGGCTGTGAAGTCGTAGTTGATGTAGATGTTGCGCAAGTCGTTGTAATACACACTGTCGCGGGTCAAGTACTCAACCACATGGTCAACAAACTCCTGCTGGAATGTGGCGGGATAGTACATATTGAAGCGCTCGGCGTCAAACTCCTCGGGGTCAACCCACGAGACAGGTGCCAGCGTTGACGACACCTGGAAGGAATCGACAAGCACATATTCGTGCCCGTCCCACTCGGCCTTGTCGTGCGAGAAAGTGGCGAGATGCACGCTGTTGCGCACGGTGTCGGTAGTGTTCACCGTCTTGGTGTAGGACAGCGATGTGGTGAGACGGCACGTGGCGGCAGCCGATGTGGTGCGTGTGACCAGTCCCCACACCTCGCAGTGGTCAATATTGTGGTCGCTGCTGGTGTAGTATTTTGCCTTGAAGTTGACATATCCTCCAGCCTTGGCCACGTCGCTGAGCTCCCACGACACCGTTGGCACCACTTGACCGAGTTCCATATTGTCGGCAAAGGGGTCATTCACAGCACATGCAGTGGCCATTACCACCAAGAGTGCCAGAGAACCTAATATATTAAAAATCTTCATCATAATTCTTGAAATTTATTTTATTCATTACATTTCTTGGTGTTAGTTACTCGCCAGTGAGCGAAGTCACCTCGCCATAGTGGTGCGCCCATATCATGGGTTCCTGCAACCACTTGTAGTTCTTGTAGGCACCCAGGCGCTGCAGCTCCGAGCGGTTGTATTTCTCCTCGGTCTCGGGGTCGTAGTTGAGGCGTTGTATCCAGGTGTTCTCCTTCTGTGCCTCGGTCAAGCCGTCAACCCAGTAGGGGGCATAGAGGTTGTAGGGGCGGCGCAGGTTGGGATAGATAATCTCGTTGGCGTCGCCTATGCCATAGTTGTTGCGCTTGTTGCTATAGTGGTAGCGGCGCATGTCGGTCCACATCTCGGGCTGATATACTAAGGCTACATACTTCTGTATCATCAGGTCGCTGAGGCTGAACTCCGAGGGGTTGAAGAACCAGTGCTTGTTGCCGCGGTCGGTGACCTTGGGCACACGCAGGGTGGCACGGCCGCTACTGCTGTAGGTGTTGTATTCCTCGTTGTTGAGGAAGGAGTTGAGCTGTCCGTTCCAGTACTGAGCCTGAGTGTAGCCTGGCACACCACTGACGGTACACTGACCAGGATACTTGTTGTCGGTGTTCTCGTTGTAGTTGGGGTTGGGGTACTTCTTGAGGAAGAAGTCGAGGTGACGCTCTATGTTGTGCTCAGTAGCTTCCTTGGCAAGAGCACAGGCTCCTGTCTTGTCGCCCATCCAGTACATTGCCTCGGCCTTGATGAAGTAGAGCTCCTCCATAGTGAAGATAGGGTTGTAGCCTGCCGGGTCGCCGCAATATGCTCCCATGTAGAGGTTAGGATAATTGGCAATCTTGTAGCTGGTGCTCATGCCAATGTTGTTCTCGAGGTAGCGCATCTTGATGACCGATGCAGTGGTGTTGCTGGGCGACTGGGGGCCAGTGCGCGGAATCATCAGCAGCACGCAGCGGGGGTCGTTGGCATACCCCTGGAAGCTCGATGCGGTGCCACCATTGTAGGTGCCGCAGAAGCGCTCATTGTCGGGGGCACTGATGCCCATCACATCGACCATGAAATACTTGCTAGGGATGGCTCCGTCGAGCAGGTTGGAACGCGACTCCCAGCTGTTAATCACAGGCTTGGAGAGACTCCACACACAGTTCTGGGTGCCAGTGCCGCCGTCGAAGTTGTAGCGAGGCTCATTGCCAAACCACTCGCCATAGAGCAGGTCGCCCTTGCGCCACTGGTTAATGGCGGCATCGGCAGCTTGGATAATCTTTTGGCACATGGCTGGGCTGCGGTCAATATTTGGTATGTTGCGCAGCAGCAGACGCGCCTTGATGGCATATACCAAGCCTTTCCACTTCTCGAGGTCGCCAGCATACACGCGGTCTTGAGCCGCGTCAATCACCAGGTTGTGCTCGTTTTGGGTGTAGGCTGGGTCTTCATAGAGGCGTATCAGCTCATCGGCCTCCTCAAACATCCACTTGTAGATGCTCTCCTGGGTGTCGTAGGTGGGAGCGTTGGTCAAGTAGGCCTGCGAGCGAGGCATGTCGCCAAAGGCGTCGGTGGTGAGCTGAGTTGACATCAGCTTGATGGTGCGAGCAATCAGCTCATAGTTAGGTGAGCCAATGTCTTGCGAGAACTGTATCAGGTTCTTGGCGTTGACGCCAATGTCGTAGAAGTGGCGACGCCACTGCGGGTGGCGGTTCATGGTGAGCATCTCCCACTCGCACTTGTAGGAGTAGGCACCCACCGAGCTCTTGCCGCCAGTGGTGAGAAATTGCGAGAAGTAGTTGTAATACTCGGCGTGGTCGTAGTTGATTTGCTGAGCATAGAACACTACCACTGGCAGAGCCTCGGTCACACTGATGGCGTGTGGCTTATCGGGGTTCACATTATCATCTAGGATGTCTTCGCAGCTCACACTAATCAAGCATGCGAATAGCAACACGGCTAATATCTTTATTTTATTCATGATTTCCATAGTTGTGAATGTGATTAGAACGATGCTTTCAAAGTGAAATTAAAACTGCGTGTAGAGGGTACGTTGTAGTTGTCGATACCCATACCGCCCGTACCGCCACTAACGCCAGCCATGATGGCTGGGTCGTTGCCGCTATACTTGGTCAACAGGAACAGGTTGCGGCCAGTGCAGTTGAGGCTCAAGTGCTTGAGCGGGCAACCCTTCTTGAGCAGACCAGTGAAGTCGTAGCCCAGGGTAACGTAGCTCAGGCGAATGTAGGAACCGTCCTCGATGAAGTTGGAAGAGACGGTGCTGTAATAGGTCGCGATGAAGTTCTGGTCAAGGATGATGGGGGTGGTGTTAGGCGAGTAGGTGCCGTCACCATTGTCAACCACACCCTTGAAGATAATCTCGCGGTTGCGGTATTTGTCGTAGAGGTGGTTCATGCCGTTGGTGATAAGGCTGCGGCCTGTCACATTGGCCACATCACCACCCTTGCGGCAGTCGAGCAGGAACGATGCCGAGAAACCCTTGTAGCGGAAGTTGGATCCCAAGCCCAGCAGGAAGTCGGGCTCACGGTTACCAATGTAGATACCCTTCTGGGCATCGATGATGGGATAACCGTCGCTGTTGCAGATGACGTTGCCGTTGGGGTCACGCATGTAGTCCTTACCCGAGAGGCCGGTAGAGGAACCATTGAGGCGAGCCACGGGGAAGATGTCGCCATATTGTGTTCCTTGTATCTCTATCACATCGTCGGGGAGTTTCTTCACGCGTCCGCGGTTGAACGAGTAGTTGAGCGTAGCAGTCCAGTCGATGTCGTGGCTGCGGATTATGTCTTGTTGCAACGACAGCTCCACACCGTGGTTCTCAATGGTTCCCTCGTTGCGAGTCTGCAAGATAGTGCCCGATGCGGGCGACACGCGCACGCTCACAATCTGGTTATCGACCGAGGTCGAGTAGTAGGCCACATCGAGGCGGGTGCGGCTGTTGAAGAAGCGCAAGTCGGCACCTATCTCCCACGAGTTGGTCATCTCGGGCTCAAGCACTGTGGCGCGCGAGGTGGTGGGGTCGATGCCATAGCCAGGGTCGGGGAAGGTGGTCCACCGCTTGTAGGTGTCGGTAAAGAGGTAGGCGGGACTTGTCTTACCCACCTTTGCCCAGTTACCACGCAGCTTACCATAAGAGAACCAGTTGTTGGTCAAGTGGAACAGCTCGCTGAAGATGACACCGGCGGTCACCGAGGGATAGAAGTAGCTGGTCTTGTAGTTCTGCTTGAACTGCGACGCGCCATCGTGGCGCCAGGTGCCAGAAATCTGGGCGATGCCCTTATAGTCGAAGCGCAACTCACCAAAGTAGCCATACTTGTCGCGACTGCTGTGGTATAGGCTCATTCCGTGCTCGAGATAGGTCTCGGGGTCGATGTTCTGCCAGCTGTAAAAGCCGTCTTGGGCGCTGTGAGAGTCGGTGAGGATGAAATCGTAGGCTCCAAAGCTGCCTTCGATGCCTTTATACTTGGTGTATTCCATGCCGTAGAAGATGTTGATGTTGAAGTCCTCGGCAAAGGTGTGGGCATAGTTGGCAAAGAACTGCGCCGTGATTTGCTCACCACGCGAGGGCTGGAAGGAATACTCTCCCAGGCGCGACTTGTTGGCGGCAAGCACCGTCTGCACCTCCTCGTTGTTGATGTCAACGAAGTCGGTCTCATAGAGGCGTGGCACAGTGTAAGCGTCATACATGGTGTAGCCCTTGTCATATCCCAGCTTGCCGGTGAACACCAAGCCCTTGATGGGCTCGTAGGCAATCTGGCCGTTGAGCATGATGCGGTTGCTCTCGGTGAGGCTCTTGTCGAGGTTGCGGCCGTAATAGGGCGATACCGTGGCACCTATGCGCTCGGTGTCGAGCAGCAGGTCCCAGCGGTCGTAGCGGTTAGCCCAGTTCACGGTGCCATCGGGCGTGATGTAGTCGCTCATGTTGAAGTTGCGACCCCAGTTGTAGATGGTTGACATGGAGTTGCCAAAGCCACGGGCGCGAGTGTCGATGAAGTTGAGCGACAGCTGTATGGTCACTTGATCCGAGGGCTTATACATACCCTTGAGGAAAGCTGTAATCTGGTTCTTGTAGTCCTTGGGAACAACGCCCTCGTGGCGGGTGTAGGCTACCGAGGCGTAGGAGTTGAACTTCTCGGTGCCACCGCTCACGCTCACGCTGTACTTCTGCAACAAGCCAGTGCCCAGGAAGTCGCCCAGGTTGTCATAGAGCTTCTGGTCGCTCTGCAGGTAAGGACCCCAGCCGCCACCTCCGCTGTTCTCCTTGTAGAAACCTTTGGAGCCAGGGGTGAACATGCTCTGCAATTTAGGAACTCGCATGCAGTTGCTGATTTCTACCGTGGCGCTGGCGTTGACCTTGATGGAGCCGTCTTTGCTGCCACTCTTGGTGGTAATCAGGATTACGCCGTTGGCGCCCTCCTGTCCGTAGAGCGCACTGGCGGCAGCGCCCTTGAGCACACTCATGGTCTCGATGTCGTCGGGGTTGATGTCGGCAAGCGTGGAGCCTTTACCACGAATTGCCACACCATCGACTACCATCAGCGGCTCGTTACTCTGAGAGTTGTTGACCGAGCTGATGGCGCGAATGATGAGCTGCGTCGAGGAGTTGGGCGAGCCACCACCGGTAGCCACTTGCAGACCAGCAACTTTTCCTTGCAGGGAGTTGGCAAAGTTGGCCGAGCCGCCGGCTGTTACCTGGTCGGAGCTCAGCGACTGAACAGCGAAGTTCAGCTTCTTCTTCTCCTGAGTTTGACCATAGGCGGTCACCACCACTTCTTGTAGCACTTGGGAATTGTCCTCAAGCTCAACGTTGATGACCTTCTGGCCATTAACCTTGATAGAGACAGGGTTCATTCCCACATAAGAGATCTCGAGGACTTCGCCATCGTTGACCTCAATAGAGTATTTTCCGTCAATGTCGGTAGCAGTGCCGCGAGATGTACCCTTCACCTGGATCGAAGCACCTATCACGGTCTCTCCGTCCGACTTCTGAGTAACAACTCCCGTGACAATGCGGGCATAGCCCGTCATCGCAATGACCGAAAATAACAGTAGGAGTAGCTGTTTTCTCATAATTTCTTGATGTTTGTTTATATTTTAATGTTTTAGTATTCTCTTTGCGGTTATTAGCTGATAATCAGCATCACCATGTGGTATCACTTTAACACTTTTAGCAATGAGATTATTTCAATTTACAAACTTAATCAATTATTTTGAATACACATTAATAAAAAACAAGAAAGTTAGCATTTTTTTGATTTTTTAGCATTAACTACTATTTTTTACCATCGTTAACACCACCGATACCTCAACGCTGCCAAACACCAAGAAATTAACATTTTTAAGTTAATGCACGGGAGTAGGCAACTGTTCACCGATTGCGTCGAAGACGCTAAACGGGTCTTCGACCCGCCCAGCGTCTTCGACGCTCACAGTGGGTCAACCTAATCGCGCAAGAATCGGTGAATAGTTACGGAAGTAGAATTATAAGGATAGGAGGAAATAGGACAAAAAATAAGCGCCATATGGCGCTTATTTTAGACACATAACATGGTCACTGAATTGCATTATGCATTGTGAATTATGCTTTGTGAATTAGTTCAGTCCCCTAAGAGGATGCTATAGACCGCTGTGACGTCGGCGCTGGTGATGTTGCCATCGCTGTTTTGGTCGCCATTGACGAGATTAGCGGTTTCGTTGTTGAGCAGGTAACTATATAACGTAGTCACGTCGGCCGCTGTCACCTCGCCGTCGCCGTTCACGTCGCCAGGCACTGTGAGCGTCATGGTATATTTTGCCAGGCCGTTTCCAGGTACATACATGTAGAGGTGCATCTCGTTGTTCTTGTCGCCAGGCACAGCGAGGCATGGTGTGCTCATGGTGGTGCTGTTGACCACGCCCATGCCGTTCTTGGGCAGGGTCCACAGCGGAGAGTAGCCCGCAAAGTCCTCGCCATCAGCATTCACCGCAACCTTGAAGTTGTGACCAGTAGAGGTCTGGTAGTCGTTGTTGGAATAGAGCAGGAAGTGCCTGCCGCCAAGCTCAAACGTGTCGATGCCGTCGTTGCCAGCACTCTCACTCATCAATGCCACATTGCTGGCAAAGCTGTCGAGAATTGCGCCAGTGGCGAGGCTGTAGATTGTGGGCTCAATGCCCGAGCCATGCACTATCACGCGGTCGCTGTCAAGAGCCTTGATGCGTGGCGAGGTGCCAAAGTTGGCAGCATCGGCAGGAAACATGGCTGCCACGTTCACCACACTGGTTGCCGAGAGCGCGCCATTGGCGATAGTCCAGCGTATGATCTCATTGCTGCGAGAGAGCGCGGCAAACACCTCGAAGTTGCCAGTGGTCACGTCGCCCAGCACGTCGATGTGGTCGATGCGGCCTGTTGACTCACTTGTCGATAGCGTGGCGCGATGCACCACAGCGCCTGTCTCGGGATTCACGCTATAGATCACGAGCGGCGTGTTGCTGATTTTTAGCAACATATTGCTGATGAGCAGGTTGCCACCATCGTCAACGAGCACGTTGTTGCAAGGGAAGTAGTCGCCTTGCACCTCGGCGGGCAGCTCCAGGTCGCGCAGCCACTCGCCAGTCCTAGCATTATACACACGCAGGTAGCAGTCGGCATTGGCGGCGTTCTTGCTGCGACCAGTCACATACACCTTGTCGCCCAGCACGGCAAACGAGCGGTTGAACGAACCGTAATTTTCTTGCTCAAAGTTGTCATAGTTGCTCTTGACCGAGCGCAGCCAGTTGTTAGTGATCGACAGGCCCGCGGTGGTGGCGTAGGTGGCATTGTCAACATCGATTTTGCGCACATAGCCTGGCTCGGTGGCACCGGTGGTGATGGCGGTGATGGTGAACGTGCGGGTCTCGCTAACGTTGGGGTCGCAGCCAGCGGCAGTGGTGCTCACGCGCCAGTAGTAGGTGCCCTCGCCCAGCAACGCAATCACGCATTGCAGGGTGAGGTTACCGTTCTCGCTCTGAAGGTAGGTGCCAGTTTGCACCACGTTGGCAAACGCCGCGTCGCTGGCCACCTCGAGCTTATAGGTGGCAGCTCCCACATCGGCTACTACAAACTTGAAGTTGTCGTCAATCTCGGCGCCATTCTCGGGATAGAGGAGTGTGGCCTGTGGGGCGAGGTCGCGCTGCGCAGTGACGAACGACGCCACGTCGCTGAGCTTGTCAAACTTGCCGGTCTCCACCGTGGTCACGCGCCAGTAGTAGCGGGTGGCAGAGGCAAAGGCGCTAAGGTCGAGGGTGACATGGTTAGTAGCAATGCCACTTTGTGTAATCAGCACATTGTTGAAACTATTGTCGCTGGCAACCTCAATCTTGAAGGTGGCGCCAGGCACGGCAGTCCAGCTGAACTCCTGCGACCACTGCGCCACAGCGTCGCCCACGGGCGAGAGCAGCGTCACCTGCTGGGCTTCGCCGGCAGGGGAGTTGAGATAGGCGGGAGCATATTCATAGTTGTAGCCATCCACACTAGTGACGGCATACCAGTGACCGGTCACGTACTCACTGTCCAGAGTCACGCTGGTGTTGTAGGTCACTGCCACCAGGTAGTCGCTCTTGATGCCCTCAAACTGCTCGCTCGTGATGGTGCTCACATCCACGCTGGTGGGAATGGCATAGATGGCATATTTCACCAGGTCGCCATCCACCAAGTCCCACGACAGGGTGCTGCCATTGAGGGTAAGGTTCTGAGGAGTGGAGAGGTTGTCCTTGGGTTTCCACTCGAGAGCTGGCGGCAGGGCTTTCTTGGGGAAGATGGTCTGCACCAGGTAGTTGCCCAGTCCCGTCATGCGCGGGCCGTTGATGTAGCGCGAGGAGTAGAAGTTCACGCCTGGGGCGTTGTTCTCGGTGTACTGGCGGCTGAGCTGCACCTGTGCCGCTATCTCCTGCCAGCTGGTGGTGTTGTTGCCATCATTATCCATGAAGTAGATGTTCTGGCTGGCATAGTGGTGGCGGTTGAAGTGCTTAGCCACATAGCTCCACCACTGAGTCAGGAGACCAAAGGGGTTGGTGGAGTGGTTGCGCTTCCAGTAGAGCTGTGGCGAGATGTAGTCGATAGTGCCTTCCTCGAGCCATGCCAGCGGGTCGCTGAAGAGCGACGAGTACTGCCAGTCGCTTCCCGTGGGGCAAGGGTTCACGCCATGCTGCGAGGCGCTGGTCGAGGCTGTGCCGGCCACTCCGGCAGGGCCTATGGCGAAACGCACCTGCGGCTTCACCGCCTGCACCATGTTATACACGTCGGCCACCATCTGGTTGACCTGCGCGCGGCGCCAGTTGGCAAAGGAGAGCGTGGTGCCGCTATCGCGCCACAGCTGGTAGTCGGCAGCGGTGCTGTTGGTGGGGATGCCGCTGGGATAGAAGTAGTCGTCGAAGATGAGGCCGTCGATGTCGTAGTTCTCTATCATCTCACGGCACACGTTCACGATGCGCTCGCGCGAGGCGGGCAAGCCGGGGTTGAGCACAGTAGTGGTGGTGCCGCTGCCGTTAGTGTAAGTCAGCAGCATGCCCGAGTTCTGCAAAGCCTGGTCCTGGGCGGTGTTCCAAGTGCCGGGGCCGCCGTTGGCATAGCGATAGGGGTTCACCCAGGCATGGCACTCGATGCCGCGCTTGTGACATTCCTCCACGGCAAACGCCAGTGGGTCCCACCCGGGGTTGGTGCCGCGGGTGCCGGTCAGGTAGCTCGACCAGGGCTCATAGCTCGACTGGTACATGGCGTCGCACATCGAGCGCACCTGTATGCACACGGCATTCATGTTGGTGCGGGCAAAGCCATCGAGATAGTCTATCAGGGTCTGTTTTTGGCGGGCTATCACCGCAGCGCCAGTGCCGCGCTCGCTGGGCCAGTCGATGTTAGAGACTGTGGCAAGCCACGCCGCACGCATCTCGCGCTTCTGCTCCTCGGCCTTCAAGGCAGGAAGCACCAGCACAAGCGCAAGAATGAAGATTGTTAGTTTTTTTGCCATCTTTTATAGTAGTTTTTAATAAATATTATCTTTCGACTGGCAAAGATATAACAATAACTCCATAAATTATGTCCCTAATCCTTAAAAAAGCATAATTTCAACAAATTCAACTGACACCTGCCTTAAAGTATCTATTCAGCGATTAAGCAAACAAATCGTCGAGAGTAATCAACTTCTGAATCACGCCCGAATGAGTGTTTCTCTCCAAACCGTAAGTAGTAACTAAAGTAAGCTGTATCGACTTCTTCATCTTTGTGCGCTCAATGAACTGCCGCAACTTGTTGCGAAGGTTAGCCTCATAATCCTTTGATATATAAAATGTATCAACAGAAAACTTTGCCTCACAAATGTTAATTGTGTTATCTTGACGGTCAATCAGCAAGTCAATTTGCGCTCCTCGTTCACCGCCCACACACCGCCAAGTGCTAATGCGCGTCTCAACACCACTAATCCCTAACGAGCGCTTTATTGCATCTATGTGCTGCAATACCAGCAATTCAAAAGTGAGACCTGCCCATGTGTAGAACTGCGCCTTACCTTGCATGGCTTCCCAGTTGCCAGGGGCTTTATTAACAAGAAATCTGAAATAGAAGAGTGTAAAGAAATCCACTAGTTGATATAAAGTGCTTTGACGTGGCTCACCAAAGAGGCTATATTGCCTAATAAAGCCGCATGACTCCAAGTTTTGAAGAATAATTGTCAGTTTGCTGCCCGATGCCAACCCTGTAGCCTTTATAATCTCGGAGCGCGTCATGCCAGTGTGCTTTTGGCTGAGCACTTCTACTACCTTCACATAGTTGCTCGAATCGACAAACAATGCAGCATAAAGATTAGCAAATTCCCTAGACAACTGCCCGTTATTCCTGAAAAATAAAGAGTCAATGTTTTGTGCCAGACTCAAATTTCGCTCCAGCAGCTCCAGGTAGAAAGGTATGCCACCCATTATCATGTAGCACACGGCAATCTCATACCGCGAGAGGGTGAAACCACGACTTTGCAGAAACATCTCGGTCTCTTTGAGCGTGAACGGCTCAAGAAAGATGCGACGTGTGATGCGATTATATAGCCCACCATGATTATTGATGAGTTTGTTCATCATCCACGACGTAGCCGAACCACACACCACCAGCACTATATCATGCCGAACGCTTGCCCATGAATTCCAAAAATGCTCCAATGCCGCTACAAACCCCGACTTAGGGGTATCCATCCACGGCAGCTCATCAAGTAAGATCACTTTGCGTTTCTTGTCGCTCTGTTTAATGACTTGGCGCAGAAGCATGAATACTTCAATCCAATCCTTTGGCTCTGACTCACCATGCACCATCAAGCCCTGGTCGAGCAAATCAACATAAAACGACTTGATTTGCTGCCTCATGGGCTGCTTGGCAAGGCCAGCAGTTTGAAATACCAACACATCTTCATAATACTCCCTGATAAGGAAGGTTTTTCCTACACGGCGGCGCCCACACACAGCCACAAACTCACTCTTACTTGAGTAATATATATCTCGCAGGAGCTCTTTCTCGGCCTTACGACCAATTATTAAATCTTTCATATATTCTATATTTTGCCACAAAGATACAAAAAAAATAGTTCGTGGCAAATTATAAGGGGATAAATTGCCACGAATGGTGTAAATTTAGGCTTCGTGGCAGATTATATGGGGATAAATTGCCACGAATGGGCAAAATTTAGGCTTCATGGCAGATTATAGCAACAAGTCATGAAAAAATACCATCGTTTTTGTAGCATATAGTCGCCTGAAAAAAAATGCCAGACGACAAAAACACTATCAAAATCCATTGTTGTCTTAAATAACAAGAGGGGGGGTCGCCGCCGGCGACAAGTTTGCAGTTATCATGTACCCCCTTTGACACTTGTTACTCAGAAGTCAGCCTTCGGCTGAAATCAGCCTCACAAAATGAAACAATGGGGTCAGACCCCGTTGTTTCATTTTTCTCTGAGTCCACTGTAAAAGGTTCACACTTTGAGCCTATCGTCCCAAAAATGAACAAGGCAAAAAATTAGTTTAATTCGCATAATTCGCCGTTTTTTAAAAGTGGATAGAGCTTATCGTTTTTAATCGCCTGTAAAACCTGCCGCGAAGGGCTGCTCTGCTCGCATAGGTTTCGCTGAGCGATAGTGGCAATTTACATAATAATTCAGCCAAAAAATTTCGTTCCTTCTTTTATTCTCTTGCACAATTAATTAAAAATCTTTACTTTTGCGCAATAATCAACAACTACAAGAATATGAATAAACTTTTTATCACCGCGCTGCTCGCAGCTGTGGCAGCGATAGGATATAACGCCAGTGCGCTCACTGGCGATGTGAACGGCGATGGAACGGTAACTGCCGCCGACGTGACGGCACTCTATGACTACCTGCTCAACAACGACAGCAGCCATCTCGTCAATGGCGACCAAAACGGCGACGGCATCATCACCGCAGCCGACGTGACTACAGTATATGACGCCCTGCTCAGCGGCGAAGACCCCGACCCGGGTCTGCCCGATTTCACGGTCAACGTGGTGTATGACGGCAACAGCGCCACTGTCACCGTAGCTAAGAACATCGAGGACCAGATGACGGTAGCCGTCAATGGCGCACACGTCAACATTGTGGCCAACCCCTCGCTGCAAGACTCTATAATCTACAACCTGAGCGGCACCACTGACAACGGCTCGTTCTACATGGATGGCGACTATAAGTGCTATGTGAACCTCACCGACCTGAGCATCCACAACCCCGACAGCGCAGCCATCAACATCGACAACGGCAAGCGCATCGACATCACCCTCAACGGCAACAACACCCTCACCGACGCCACTGGCGGAGCTCAGAAGGCCTGCTGCTTCATCAACGGCCATGCCGTGATTGCTGGCACAGGAACTCTTACCCTCACGGGCAACAGCAAGCATGCCTACTTCAGCGACGAATACACGCGCATCACCAGCGGCAACATCGTCGTGACCAACTCGGTGAGCGACGGCTTGCACATCAACCAATACTTCCAGATGGACGGCGGCACTGTGACCATCAGCACCACCGGCGGCGACGGCATCGACGTGGGATGCACTAAAGACGTCACCGACAGCAAGAACGGCGAGTTTATCATCAACGACGGCACCCTCAGCATCACCACCACGGGCAATGCCGTGAAAGGCATCAAGTGCGAGTCAATAATGACCATAGCCGGTGGCTCTATCACTGCCTCCACCAGCGGCAACGCGGTGTATGACCCCGACAAGGCCGACCTCAGCAGCTGCGCAGCCATCAAGTGCGACAGCACCTTCAACATGAGCGACGGCACCATCTACCTCACCAGCACCGGCTTGGGAGGCAAGGGCCTGAACAGCGATGGCAGCGTCAACATCAGCGGCGGCACGTTTACTGCCGTCACCACGGGCGACGTGTATGAGTACTCTTCGCTGCTCGACACCAAAGCCGGCGGCGTGAAGGCCGACGGTGCCATCACCATCACTGGCGGCGTCGTGCGCGTGGCAGCCAGCAAATATGACGCTCGTGCTTTTAACGGCGAGTGCGGCTTCTTCACCAACGGCGGCTACATCCTGGGCATTGGCGGCAGGTCCTCAACAGTGTCGCAGGGCTACACACAGCGTTACAAGTACCTGCGCAACCAGGTCATCACCGCCGGCTCCACCTACTCCTGCGAGGGCATCACCTTTGTCATTCCAGCCATCTACAACAACGCCGCAGCACTGGTAGTGGTCTCCACTCCTAATCTCTAAGTGGAACGGAGCTTCGTTTATCGTTTATGGTTTATTATTTATGGTTTATCGTTTATGGTTTATCGTTTATGGAAGACAGTGATGAGACTAGACGTCCTAGATAATCTAGAATCTCTAGAGAACTCTTAACTGTGAACTATTAACTCTTAACTATTTTCTATCAACTATTCTCTATTAGCTATTCTCTATTAGCTATTTTCTATTAGCTATAAACTATTAACTCTCTTGGACTCTACGCAAAATATCACACAACAGCCGTCGCTGGCTATCGACATCGACAGCGGCAGCCTCACCTATCTCGCTCATGGCAGCGGCATCAAGCCCGTCATGGCGACGATAGACTTTGACAACGCCGGCACCGGCATGAAGCAGGAGCTGGAGAATGCCGTCTATGACACTCCCCTACTACTCGACGACTACCACCACACCACCATCGCGCTACATGCGCAGCACTTTGTGGTGATGCCCGCCGAGCTTGTGCCAGCGGCAAGCCAGGTGTTCCAGGCGTCATTCTCCAGTCTCGACGGCGAACTGATGACATGCCTGGTGAAGAACACCGATGCCGCCATAGCCTGCGACGTGCCACAGGGCGTGATGGCGTTCCTCCAGCGCACCTTTGGCAACCCAGAGCTGCTGCACCACCTGGCACCACTCATCGCTTACTGTGCCGAGGCCTACGCCGACGACAACGGTTGCCTACACATTAATATAAATGACAACGTGGCCCACATCGTGGCCACACGCGGTGGCAAGCTGCAGCTGGCCAACTCCTACCCCTACCGCTCGCTTGACGACGTGCTATACTTCGCCCTGGCGGCATTCAAGGAGTGCCACTTCGACCCTCGTGCCGACAAGGTGCTGCTCACCGGCGAGAACCACCTGCGCGCCACGCTCACCGAGCAGCTGCGAGAGCGCATAGCCCACGTCATGCCCGAAGTGTTCCCGCCACAGGCCCTTACACTCGGCAAGGAGGCAATGACCATGCCATTTAGCATCATCGCCACCGCCTTTTATTCAAGTTTCTAGAAACTTGAAGGTTAGAGGTTAAGAGTTAAGAGTTAAGAGTCTTTTCTAGAAATTCTAGAATTTCTAGACCTTCTAGATAATCTAGACAACACCAGCGAGCCACAGGCGAAGCGACAGCACCAGCGAGCCACAGGCGAAGCGACAAAACCGCGAGCCACAGGCGAGCCACAACACCAGCGAGCCAAAGGCGAGCCACAACACCAGCGAGCCAAAGGCGAAGCGACAGCACCAGCGAGCGCAGCGAAGCGACAAAACCAGCGAGCCACAGGCGAGCGACAGCACCAGCGAGCCACAGGCGAGCGACAGCACCAGCGAGCCAAAGGCGAGCGACAAAACTTTAAGACTCATGCGAATCATCAGCGGAAAATATGGGCGACGGCGTTTCGACGTGCCCACCAACATCACCGCGCGCCCCACTACCGACATGGCGCGCGAGAACCTTTTTAACGTGCTCAACAACCTCGTCGATTTCGAGGGCATGACGGCGCTCGACCTCTTCTCGGGCACTGGTGCCATCGCCTTCGAGCTCCTCTCGCGCGGCTGTGCCAGCGTCACCAGCGTGGAGAAGGCCGCCACGCAATACAATTTCATCAGCAAGGTTAAGACCCTGCTCCACGAGGAGAACTTGATTCAGGTGAAGGGTGACGTGTTCCGCTTCATAGCCTCGTGCTCCCGCAAGTTCGACCTCATCTTCGCCGACCCGCCCTACGACCTGCCTCAGCTGCCACAGCTCCCTGAGCTCATCCTCGCCAGCCACATGGTACAGCCTGGCACCCTGGTCATCGTGGAGCATCCGCGGGCCAACGACTTCAGCCACCTGCCACAGTTCACCCAGCAGCGAGTGTATGGCAAAGTACACTTCTCGTTCTTCCAAGTCACAGGCTGAGTGAGGCTTTTTGTCACCGAGGGTGCAGCTTTTCGAGATTATCGCCGCCTGGCGGCTAGGCAAGTCGAAGACTTGGCGATATGCGAAACACATTGTGCGTTCCAGCTCGGAGAGCTGGGGCGCACTGTGTGTATGCTGATGCCTCATAGCTGCACGTCGAAGATGTGCAGTAGTGGTGCATCTTAACAACTGTACATCTACCCACGTGCAGCATCACACACATCACTTGCCACACAATGCCGCTCACGCTCGTAAGGCCTTGAGAGCGGACAAGGCACGCCTTGTCCCTACATTTTCTCTCGCTAAATTGCATTTTCCGCGCTTCGGCAAGTCGAAGACTTGACCCTGAGCAAAGTGCTCAAAATAAGGGTCGCCCCATCAGTAGGAGCGACCCTTTCTATTAGAGATTGTTGTTCCTTATGGCCTATCGCCTATTTTCAATAAACCATAAACGATAAACCATAAACGATAAACCATAAACGCAACATTACTTAAACACCTTCTTGGCTGTGGTGGTGGTGCCGTCGCTGTAGCGAGTGACCACGATGTTCACGCCGCTGAACGGACGCTTGCCCACCTGGCCCAAGCTGTTGACATACTCCACACCAACCACCTCGCGGCTGCCATCCATGTAGATGCCGTTGATAGCGGTGATGATGTTGCCGCTGCCAGTGAGGTTAGTGGGATAAACCACGTAGTTGTCGCTAAGAGTGCCCTCGCCACGGAGCATGCCGCCCCTTGTTGCGGGATGGGCAACGATAGCGTCAAACTGATAGGTCTCCCCACTTTCCAAAGTAGGCGCAACACCACCTGTGGTGTTGAAGCCCCAACCCACGGTGAAGGCACCAGGTATCTCGGTGTTGCTGGGGGTGGTGAACATCTCGCCATCCCACATAGCGTAGGTGATGTGGCAAATCTCCTGAATCTTAGGATTCATGAAGAAGTAGTGGTCGCCATGCACGCCCACTGCACCAGTGTTGCTGCCATAGTTGGTGTTGCTCTCCAAGAAGTTTGCCACGCAATACACGTTCTTCACATAGCTGGCAGAGCCATCAAAGGTGAGCGTGTAAGCTCCATTCACAGGCTGAACCTCGATGGTGTAGTTTGCATCATCGATGTAGCGGCCAGTGACTGTCTTGGCAGCAATAACCTTGTTACCCTCTACTGCGCCATTGAGCAAGGCGGCAACGCGGTTCTCCTGATCACTTTTGGGGAACTTAAGCACTACCCAGTTGCTCTGATCCCAAGCACGACCGTTCTGACCGGTAGTGCCGGTGAGGGTTTCGTCGTTCATAAAGTCGATTTGACCATCAAGCATCGAAGTAGAGTTGATAGAAGCATTGCCCTGATCCTTGCACCACAGCAAGCCTAGGTCGGCATCGGCATAGACTGCCACCAGAGCATCGCTAATGGTATAAAGCTCGCCCTTAGTGCCCGACCCCTCAATCGTGGCAAGTGTAGCCTCAGTAACCTCTGGCAGTGTGGTGAAGAGTGTACTCTCAGTCCAGAAGCCATAATAATACTGGTTCTCACCCATGACTTGCACCTCATAGGTGGTTGCAGGAGTCAAGCCCTCAATAGTGTAAGGACTGGTGACGTTGTCAACACGGGTCCAGGCTGGTGGATCAACACCGCCAGGAACAGTAACCCTCACATCATCAATATTAAGATAAGGAGTACGCGTGTCATTGTGATGAACAATAGCTATATAACCAGAACCACTATATGCACTCAAATCAAAAGTATATTGCGTCATAACCCCATTAGTGACAGTCACATCACTTCCCACTTGCACAAAGTCGGTTATTGATGATATGGTTTCATTTTGACTTATATACACTGCCACAGGTCCTGTGCCGTATTGATCATATTGTGTACCGGCATAGAACGAGAGTTCGCCACCAAGTTGCACCTGAGGAGTAATCAGCCAGTTATTCGGGGAAAGCCAAGCATTATTATCAAAGTCATAACCTTCAGAAAGCATTGCGTGCTCTCCACTTTGAACTAACAGGCCTTCACCTCCATATCGTCCCCAACTATGATTGTCGCCATCAATGTCAGCTGAAATCCAGCCTGTGAGTTGGTCGATATCCTCAAAGTCCCAGAAGTAGTTAGTTGGTGAGGTTGTTTCCACATACGGGCGGTAGCGCAGGTTCCACGAGTCGTTGTTTTCGCTTGGGAGCCAAGTCACATCGGCTGTAGTGGTTGTGGGTTCAACATGTGTAATTATAGGAAGACCAGGCTCTGGCAGTGGCGTGCAGAAACCAATCTCATAGAGTTTACCTCGAATCACAGTTGCCTGAACTTTATAAATTTTAGCAGCATCTAGTCCTGTCACATCAAAATTAATAGTTGAACTATTTGTCGCACTTCTGTGATTATTACCATTTACTGCTGTAGTTCCCTCTATTAGATTTCCATTTCCGTCATCTTGGCACTCATAAACGTATAATGATGTGTAATAGTATTTTCTATTATTACCATTACCAGTTGTCGCATTATTGTTATTAACACCATAAAGCTTGACCTCTGTTGTATTTGTCACATAAAATGTTATTGTCCTTTCGGTGGTAGATGTTGGATTTGTACTAGTCGATGAATATGGACCGAAATACTTGGAATTAGTAGTGTTATCAAAATAAGAACTATAACCCAAATATATATTGTTATTTACAGCATTCCAAGAACCCTGTCCGTTAACACCTGAAGCTGTGTTTACATTACTCTTAATCCACTTTTGGGGATTGTTATTGTAATAGACTCCTGTCCAAGCACCATAGACGGGCAGTGTGAGCCAAGCAACACCATCGCTTGCATATTCGGTGTATTTATAGAAATTTGTCAAGCCTGAAACATTGTTTGACTGCCATCCCGCGTCATCGATGGTGGCATACTTGGCGATGTCGAGGTAGGCATCGCTGGCGGTGCCGCCGTCGTGAGCACTGGCGGTGAGGGTCACCGTCTTGCTCTCGGCATTGGTGCTGCTCAATGTAACGGTTGCAGTGAAGTTGCCTTCGGTTGCGCTGTTAAATGTCACAGCAATGTCCTTGTCGCCACTGGCAAGTGTACTCTGGTTGATGTAGGCTTGCGAGAGGGTGAACACGCCGTTGGGATCGTTAAGCGTGAGGTTCACACGTCCCTCAAGGTTGCGGCCCGACACTGTAAACGATTTGCTTGCACTTTGCCCTACTCCAGTAGAGAACGAGAGTTCATTAGGATTAACCTTGATGGTTGGCACAGGGTCAGCATTTTCCTCGATATATTCAATGCCTGCCAGGGCATTGATGATGCCGTAACCACGCTGCATAGCTGGGCTCTGAGGGTTGGTATAGGCCGTAGCGCTGTGAGCAATCACGTCCTTCACACCATCAACATCAAGAGTGGGGTCGGCTTGCAAGTAAAGTGCCACCACACCAGCCGAAATGGGAGTAGCCATCGAGGTGCCGCTCATGTAGCCCCAATAGTCATAATAGCTGCCTTGACTCTGACGATAAGATACATAATTAGCACTGATATAGCCCGACTCATCATAACGGTTCAAAGAAGAAACAACTGCAAAACCTGGGGCTGTGATAAATGGATGATTCACTCCATTATAATCGGTACCATAGCTTGAGAATTCGGCAATATCACCTTCAGGATAGGCATTGTCGAATGAGCCTGTGCTGCTACCATAATTATAAGGCACTGTCAAGCGCGTTGCGGCGGCGCCCACGCTGATGGTCTTGCTGCCGCAAATGTCGTCGCTCATTGAGTTAACATACTGACCTGGGGTGAGCGTGTGCCCCGATATGGTTGCCGAAGTGGCAAATTGGCTATACTGGCAATCACTCCATGCAGTAATCACATTGCCGGCCTTTCCGGTAACCACAAACACCAGTTTGTTGCCTGTGGTTGTAGCACTTCCCACAAAGGCATCCAACTCAATGTAGTAACGTCCGCTGTTGGGGTCAACCGCACCAGCCCAACTGATACCACCATAATCTTCACCATTTTGAACAAGAGAACTAAAGTAGGAGGACAATTGTGATGCGTTTGAAGCATAAGAAGCGCTTGACAGTGCCCCACTCTGCCATTGAACCTGACCATTGCGATTAACAATCATCATATTGATTTTCAGCTCATCACTCGTGCTATTATAGAACCCACTCCAGTGAGCAAGAGAATAGCCATTGAGAGAACTTGTCAATGAAGGATAGACCACCATTTCGTCGGTGTTGCTTGAGAGCGTTTTGGTAGCATAGCCAGTTTTGTCGGCCTCATTACCTGCAGCAAGCAAAATAATAGCACCGTACTCTTGAGCAATCTCGTCATAACCCATTGAAATTGTACTCTTGCCATCGTGAGGTCCCACAGTGCCACCCAAACTAATGCTAATCACACAGGGCTTGCCCACGCTCTTGGCATACTCAGCAATATACTTAGCGCAATTCAAGATTGTTGCATCGTCACCTGCTTCTCCTAAACCACAAAGTACTATATCACAATCAGGAGCCATGCCTGAATAAACACCCACTTTAGAACCTGTGGCGCAACCACTGGTGTGAGTGCCATGACTTTCTTCTGTATAATCAGTTGTAAGCGCTGCAATCTGGCTTGCTGTAGTGTAATGATATCCACTCAGTGTAGTGCCACCAATCGAAGGCCTGCTACCACCATTGGCCGATGTCGCCGAAGGAAGATAAACACGTTTAACGCGAGTGTTACCATTTGCATCCTTAAAGGCACGGTGGTTAAACTCAATGCCAATGTCAATCATACCTACAACTACGTCTTTGCCAGTGTAAGCATCGAGAAGACCATAGTTTGTGCCGTCCCATGCCTTGAGGGCATTAGTGACGTTGGCGGCCTGGTCGGTAAAATGGCGTTTCATCTTGGCTATTGCCACTTGCTTGACGCCTTTCAGCTCAGAAACCGCATCTAATTTATTCACAGGAATCTTGGCAGTGACAAACTGGTCGTACTCACCAGTCACTTGCACGCCCATTGACTCAAGCTCAGAGATTGTAGCACCATCAAGTGCTATAAAGCAATTGATGTATTCCACTCCATTGACCGACTTTGCCTTAGCAGCTGGCCGATGCTTGAAGGTGGGGCTTTCTATCTGGGTATTCGCTCGTTTTTGAAGGAACACCTTTGTCCCAGCACTAAGTTTATCACCAGCTATCATTGCCAGTGACACACTAAGTGCCATCATTAATAATAGTATCTTTTTCATTGTTAAAGAAATTAGTTAAATAGATAACTGAAGTTATAAAATATTTTCTCGTTATGTGTAGTGACAAAGTTGGGCCTGTGGTAAGGTGCAGGGCATGCCTTGTGGGCTTGTAGAGCCTCTTTATCTCATGATTTCTTGTGTCAGGTCACAAAAACATGCATTAAACGCACAAAAATAAGCATTATTATTAAAATACCAAGCGAAATGCCGTTTATTTTATCACAAAACCGCAAAAATGGGTGGGAGGCATCCCTAAGGCGAGCACCGCGGCATAGAATTTTGGCAACATTTGGTGTGAGATTGAAAAAAAAACATTATCTTTGCGTTGTTATAGGCAAGCTGCGCTTGCAGGTTAGTGGTTAGTGGTTAGTGGTTAGTGGTTCTAGAATTTCTAGATTTTCTAGACCTTCTAGATAATCTAGACACAACCAGCGAGCCACAGGCGAAGCGACACAACCAGCGAGCGCAGCGAAGCGACACAACCAGCGAGCGCAGCGAAGCGACACAACCAGCGAGCGCAGCGAAGCGACACAACCAGCGAGCGCAGCGAAGCGACAACACCAGCGAGCCACAGGCGAGCCACACAACCAGCGAGCCACAGGCGAAGCGACAACACCAGCGAGCCACAGGCGAGCGACACAACCAGCGAGCGCAGCGAAGCGACAACACCAGCGAGCCACAGGCGAAGCGACAACACCAGCGAGCCACAGGCGAGCGACACAACCAGCGAGCCACAGGCGAGCGCCACAACCAGCGAGCCAAAGGCGAGCGACAACACCAGCGAGCCACAGGCGAGCCACAACACCAGCGAGCCACAGGCGAGCCACACAACCAGCGGACAAGGCACGCCTTGTCCCTACAAAACAAAATAATATGGAACAGAAACTTATTACTATTGCAATCGACGGCCACTCGTCGTGCGGCAAGAGCACGATGGCTAAGGCTCTGGCACGGCGCATAGGCTACGCCTACATCGACACCGGCGCCATGTACCGCGCCGTGACGCTCTACTGCCTGGAGCACGACATGATTAAGGGCGACGAGGTGAACAAGCCGCGCCTGCGCCGCCACATGCCCAAGATTGAAATCACCTTCCAGGTAAATGCCGATGGCAAGAGCGAGACCTACCTCAACGGGCGCAACGTGGAGCACGAGATCCGCGGCATGGAGGTGAGCAACAAGGTGAGCCTGGTGTCGGCCATCGGCTTCGTGCGCCGTGCCATGGTGGCACAGCAGCAGGCTATGGGCCGCAACAAGGGCATAGTGATGGACGGCCGCGACATAGGCACCGTGGTGTTCCCCGACGCCGAGCTCAAGGTGTTTGTCACCGCCAGCGCCGAGGTGCGCGCCCAGCGACGCTATCAGGAGCTGCAGAGCAAGGGCGACACCAGCACCACCTTCGAAGAGGTGCTGGCCAACGTGGTTGAGCGCGACCGCATCGACTCCACGCGCAAGGAGAGCCCGCTGCGCCAAGCCCCCGACGCCCTGCTGCTCGACAACTCCCACCTCACCCTCGACGAGCAAGACCAGTGGCTCTATGAGGAGTTTGTGCAGCGCACAAAAGGTTAAAGATTAGAGACCAGTGGCTCTAGAACTTCTAGAAAATCTAGACCTTCTAGAAAATCTAGAAACTCTAGACAAAACCAGCGAGCCACAGGCGAGCGCCACAACCAACGAGCGCAGCAAAGCGACAAAACCAGCGAAGCGACAAAACTTACTACTATGGATATCGAAATTGACAACGGGTCGGGGTTCTGCTTTGGGGTGACGACAGCCATCCACAAGGCCGAGGAGGAGCTTGACAAAACGGGGCACCTCTACTGCCTGGGCGACATCGTGCACAACAGCAACGAGGTGGAGCGCCTCAAGCACAAGGGGCTGGAGACCATCACCCACGAGCAGCTACAGCAGCTGCATGGCGTGAAGGTGCTGCTGCGCGCCCACGGCGAGCCGCCCGAGACCTATGAGACCGCTCGACGCAACAACATCGAGATTATCGACGCCACCTGCCCGGTGGTGCTGCAGCTGCAACGCCGCATCAGCAAGAGCTACAACGAGCGCAAAGACGAGCTGCCGCAAATCGTCATCTACGGCAAGCGCGGCCACGCCGAGGTCAACGGCCTGGTGGGGCAGACCGAGGGCTCGGCCATCGTCATCGAGAGCCTTGCAGAGATCGACAAGATAGACTTTGGGCGCGACATCTATCTCTACTCGCAGACCACCAAGTCGCTGCAAGGCTTCAAGACCATTGTCGAGGAGATAAAGAAACGCACCGAGCCCCATGTGCAGTTCTACAGCTTCGACACCATCTGCCGCTCGGTGGCCAACCGCATCCCGCAAATCCGCGCCTTCGCCGCCCGCCACGAGCTGGTGCTCTTTGTGTGCGGCAAGAAGTCGAGCAACGGCCGCAACCTCTTCAACGAGTGCGTCGATGCCAACCCTAACTCCCACCTCATCAGCAACGAGCACGACATCGACCCCAGCTGGCTGCGCGGCATCAGCAGCGTGGGAATATGCGGCGCCACCTCCACCCCACGCTGGCTCATGACACAAGTCAAGGAAAGCATTGAGAGCTTGGTTGAGAGCTGAGAGTTAAGAGCTTTCTAGATATTCTAGAAATTATATAAGATTTAGCCACCTCACGAGAAAATGACAAAACGCACATTATTCATCATCATCGGCCTGCTGGCACTGCTCGACCTTGCGGCGATAATCATCTACCTCTCGGCACCTAACCGCGAGGGGAAGAGTCCGCTGGGCACCACCTTCGACAACATTAACCGGGGCACTCACACCCAGGCCGACGTCTTGCCCGACAAAGCCTCGCTCGACGACTTCGAGACCATAGCCGACACCGTAAACTTCATCTCTACCGACAAGGTGGAGGACCATGGCGAGATGAAACGCATGTCGGCAACGGTGATCGTCAAGCTGCTGTGGCCCAAGACCATCAACGGCAGTAAGCAGTTCATGGAGCTGCAAAATGCGCTGATGACAAAACTCACGGGCAAGACCTACTCTAGCGTCAAGCACATGGTGGCCGACCTCACCAGCCACCCAAAATATGTGAGACCCACCACCCACAGCACCCGCATCAACAAAGACTTCAGCTCGAGTCGTGGCGCCAGCCACACCACACGGCGATACTTCGTGCAGCCCCACTTTGGCACCCACTTCAGGCTGGAGATGATGGTGGTGACCGAGGTCCTCGACGGTGGCCAGGAGTCACGCACCTTCAGCATCGTGCACTACGACCGCCAAAAGGGCAAGGTCATCACCAGCGACCAAATCTTCGACAGCTCCTCGATGAGCGACATCATAGCGCTTATCAACCAGAGCATAGAGGACAAAATGATAAGCAAAAACGTGAACATGCACGAGGTGGATAACATCCCCAAGAACTTTGTGCTCGGCGAGAATTACGTGATATTTTATGTGGAACAAGACTCCAAGCAATATCAGGTGAAGGTGAGCAACGACGACCTGAGCCCTTACTTCACCACCTACTACAACGACCTTATTATCAACGACACCAAGCTAATCTCCTACTAACCTGGGGTGACGCAACGGGTGTCTTCAAGACAATTAAGGGCAATGCCCACCACGCGCCAGTTTTTTTAGGCACACTAATTAAACGAAGTTAAACTAATGGCTGACGCAACGGGTGGTTTCAAGACAATTAAGGACAATGCCCACCACGCGCCAGTTTTTCGTGACAATTAGTGTGAATTAGTGGTTGGAATAAGCGACTTCAAACTATGAACTATGAACTAAAATCTTTGCTCGACCGTGAGGCGGCCAGGGTCAACACCCCTGCCTTTATCGCCGCCGACCCGGTGCAGTTTCCGCGGCGCTTCTCGGCCCTGCGCGACATTGAGATTGTGGCCCTGCTCTCGGCAACCATCGCCTGGGGCAACCGCAAGATGATTTGCAACAACTGCGAGAAGATGCTCGCCATCATGGGCAACGAGCCAGCACACTTCGTTATGAACCAGGAATATGAGTCGCTGCCCGACGAGAAGAACCTGCACCGCACTTTCTTTGCCCGCAACTTCAAGTACCTGCTGCGAGGACTGCACCGCATCTATCGCAACCACAGCTCGCTCGACGAGTTTGCCATGGCTCACCATGTGGGCGCAAGCGAAGAACCGGCATGGCGGCTGGTAGAGCTGATGCAACACGAGCTGGCCCAGGCCAACGGCGGCACCAGCGACAGCCGCTGCCTCCCCACCAACCTGAAGACCACCGCCCTCAAGCGCGTGAACATGGCGCTGCGCTGGCTCGTGCGCGACGACGGCATCGTTGACATGGGCGTGTGGCACGCCATCAAGCCCTCGCAGCTGTTCATCCCCCTCGACGTGCACGTGGGCGACACGGCGCGCCAGCTGGGCCTCACCACCCGCCGCGCCAACGACAAGCGCACGGTGCTCGAAATCACCCACCTGCTGCGCCAGCTGCGCCCCAGCGACCCCATTGCCTACGACTTTGCCCTCTTTGGCTACTCAATGCACTAGTCATAATTTCAATAGTTTTTCACCAAACCCCGAAGAGAAAAAGCAAAAAAAGCACCTAAAATTTTGCCGTTTAGATAATAATGTGTAGTTTTGTAAGATGAAAAAGAAAAAATTTTAATTTATCCACTAAAATTTGCTATTATGAAACAGTTCTTTATTATCCAAAACAATCAAAATGTGGGTCCCATGCCAGCCAACCAGTTGGTGCAATACGGCTTAGAGCCAAACTCACTGGTGTGGGCCGAAGGCATGGCCAACTGGACCCCAGCAAGCCAAGTGCCTGAGCTGGCGCAATACTTGGCTCCACAGCAGCCCGCAGCCCCAGTGCCACCTCCTGCTGCTCCAGCACAACCCTACCAGCAGCAGCCTGCTCAGCAACCCTACCAGCAGCCTGTTCAGCAACCCTACCAGCAGCCTGTTCAGCAACCCTACCAGCAGCCTGCTCAGCAACCCTACCAGCAGCCTTATCAGCAGCCCTACCAGCAGCAGCCTGGGCAGCCAGCCCAGAATCCGCTGGGCACCATGGACACCCAGGGCATCTTTAAGCTGGTCTTGTTCCTTGTTCTGGGCTACATGGCCATTGTGGGATTAATCAATTTCATCGACTCATTCAACCTGCTTGATTTCCCCAAAGGCACAGCGCCCGGTCTTTTCATGCTCTTCAGTTCACTGGCAGTTATAGGCATCTCGGTGGTGCTGATTCTGCGCATCGCTAAGAACGAGAGATATGGGTTCCTGGCAATGGGATTCTTTGTGCTGTCATTCCTCTTTGGACTGCTAAACATGATACTGATAGGCTCGGGCTCCACATTCATCATGCCTTTCATTGGAGGAATCGTTGGTGCAGTGTGCACGCTGCTTGCCATCATGCCCATGGAGAAAATCAGCGACCCCAACAGCTACAAGCAACTCATGGCCGAGGCCACACAGATGGACTATATCCTGCTAGGCGTTTATGCCGTGCTCATGATAGGCTTCCTCGTGTTCATGAAAGTGATGATGAGAGGGATGTTTAGACTATAAACCCCATCACCAGCACACACACCCAGAAAGCACAGGGGCAGCGCCGCTATGGCACTGCCCCTTAACTTTTTCATGACATCATTAGTGTGCCGGTGCTAAATTACATATCCACCGGAGTCTTGCTGATTTGGGTGATTTTGTAAGCTCCGTCGGCACCTTCCACCTTGATGTAGCACTTGAAGCCCTTAGAGTTAGAAACCTCAAAGCCCTTCTGCCCATGACGCTTGATGTTGAAGTCTTGTGGAGTAACGCCCACCGAGTCCTCGGTGCGGCCAGTGATAATCGACCAGTCATAGCCCTCGGCATCGGTAATCTGCTCCAGTGCGGCAGCAGTGAATTTGGTCTTTACATAAGGGAAATAAGAGCCGTTGTAGATGTTGCCATTAAACACATACTGGCCATAGAAGTTCTGCAAGAACGCCATCTCGAGGTCAGAGACATCGCCGTTTTCCAAGCGACTAGCCTCCTCGGCGGTGTACATGCCCTGGTCAACCTTCATGTTCTGCTTGTTGCTAGTGATAGTCTTGGTGGTTTGAGCTTTTTGCTTCTTAACTTTGCTCTTCTTCACCTTGGCATCGGCGTCAACAGCAGTACCCATCACTAATGCTACGATTGCAGCAATAAATAATAACTTCTTCATAGTAAAAAAACGTTTTTTTGTAATGAAAAAAAATATGGTTATTTAGTAGATTTGACTCATGAAATTCAGTAAAGTTTAATCACAGCTGACGAGGCAATGGCAGTGAGTTAAGGGTTAAGGGTTAAGAGTTCTCTAGAGATTCTAGATTTTCTAGATTTTCTAGATTTCCTAGATTTTCTAGAGATTCTAAATCATCTAGGACGTCTAGTCTCATCACTGTCTTCCATAAACCATAAACCATAAACGATAAACCATAAACCATAAACGATAAACCATAAACTATAAACGATAAACCATAAACTATAAACCATCAACGATAAACGCCTCACAGCACAAACCACAGGCTGGTGTCGTAACGTGGCAGGGCATAGACCTGCACGTCGCGACAGCGCGAGTCGGGCGAGTTGGTGCCATCACCCACACTCACCCCCTGCGTCTCGAGGGCGGTAGTCATGGCGGCGAGTGCCTTCTCGGGGGTGTTGTTGTCGTTGCTCAGGTGGCACAGAAACACCCATTTCAGAGCCTTGTGGTAGTGAGTGGCCACAAAGCTCGACGCCACGGCATTGTCGAGATGCCCCAGGTTGCCGCGCACGCGGGCTTTTAGATACTCGGGGTAGCGCCCGCTGTCTAGCATCTGGCGGTCGTAGTTGCTCTCTATCATCAGGAAATTGGCCTGACTCATGTAGTGAGCCGCTCGGTCGGTGATAATGCCCATGTCGGTGGCAACTACAAAGGTGTTGTCGCCCACTTCAATGCTGAACCCCATGTTGTCGATGGCGTCGTGCGACGTCTCAAAGGCAGTGAACTTCATGCCCGCAAGAAAGAACGGTATCTCCTTGAAGATGCTCACCTGGTAGTCCTTGATGCGCCGCGATATGTTGTGATGGCGCAGCAAGCCCCCCATCAGGCGTGGAGTGCAATAGATGCGCAGATGCTTGTGCTCGCGCACCAGCTTATAAGCATATCGGATGTGGTCGGCATGGTCGTGAGTGAGCACTATGCCTTTCACCTTCTTAATGTCGATGCCGTTAGTGGCAAGGTCGTGGCACACATGCTCGGGGTCAACACCAGCATCAATCAGCACTCCTCCGTTCTCGTTACCCAGAAACGCGCAGTTTCCACTGCTGCCGCTTCCAAAACTCACAAACTGCAACCCGCTCCAGTGGTCGCCCTCGTCAAGCGGCAGAGTCTGTTGCACGGCTTGTGAGTAATCATCGTCAAAATCGTTGCTGTCGATGGCAAACTTATCAATCCACCGACTATCGCCCAGCCTCTGCTGGCGATACTTATCATTATTTTTACTCATTTTCAATTAACAGAGATCAGGACCTGGAGGCTTGCCCTCTCTCATTCCGTAATCTCCAGGCGTGTGTCACCCTCTCACTTGTAGAGCAAGAAGATGGTGGGCACCTTGTTCAAGTCGGGCAACATGGTGAGCCATTGCTTCACCCCACGGGTGATGATGCGCTCGCCATCGCCAGTGATGTTAGTGGCTATGCACAGCTTGATGTGAGGTGGCATTGTCCTGCACAGCTCGGCGACAAGAGCATTGTTGCGATAGGGCGTCTCGATGAAAATCTGAGTCTGACTCTCACGCACTATGCGCTGCTCCATCTCCTTGAACTTGCGGGCGCGCTGCGACGCGTCGATGGGCAGGTAGCCCAGGAAGGCAAAGCTCTGGCCGTTGAAGCCCGAGCCCATAAGCCCCATCAAGATGCTCGACGGCCCCACCAGCGGTATCACCTTGAGGCCCCGGCTCTGCGCTATTGCCACCACGTCGGCACCTGGGTCGGCGATGGCCGGGCATCCTGCCTCGCTGATTACCCCCATCGCCTCGCCACTGCTGAGCGGCTTGAGCATAGCGGGGATGTCGTCGGGGCGGGTGTGGCGGTTGAGCTCATAGAAGGTGAGCGTGTCGATGTCGATATCGCGGTCGCACTTCTTGAGAAACCGCCTTGCCGAGCGCACATTCTCCACGATGAAATGCTTGATTTCTCTAACCACCTCAATGTTGTGCTGCGGCAACACCCTGCTGAGCTCAGCATCGCTGAGCCCAACAGGTATTAAATATAGAGCCACCTCAATCATGGCTTTTCACCCTGGCAATTATCACTTGCCACCGCCCAACAAGATGTTGTAAAGAGCAGTAATATCGGCACTGGTAATTACATTGTCGCCATTCTGGTCGGCGTTGACAACACCTGTCCAGTTTTCGTTAAGCATGATGTTGTAGAGCAAGGTCACATCGGCGGCAGTAACCTGGCCATCGCCATTCACGTCGCCAGGAACAGGCACTACAGGACTCAGCTCACCATTGTGATAGATGGTGAAGTCGTCGAGATAGCCTGCCAAGCTGGTAGAGCCAGAGGTGCAAGCCACGCGATAGCGGGCGGGCACTTGCACTGTGACAGGGAAGCTGATGGTGCTCTTCATCCTGGGGCCAGCAACCACCGAGCTGCTGCCCATCGCGTTATTCTGAGCCACCCAAGTCTTACCCTGGTCGGTTGACATCATCAGCTGCAGGTTCACGTTGATATTGGTGGGGTTATAGAAATCAAACGAAATCATATAGGTGTCATAAGCCACGTCGCTGGTCATAGTAGCGGTGCTGGGCTTTTTCATGGCCACTGCAATGTTGCCGTTGCCCGTTGAGCCATCGGCGGCAGTAGTGGCTGGCCAAGATTTGGCGAGCGTCCAGCCCGATAGGGTGCCCTCATCGTTTATTGCAGAGTTATTAGATGTTTTTGGCGTCATGGGCTCAAAGTCTTCAACAACAGTGACAAAGGTGCCGTCGAGCTTAACATTAAATTTCACCACGTCGCCCTCTTCACGAATGTTGTAGAGGACATATTGATTAGGCTTGTTGCCCCAGGCCATGAGGTTGGCATAAGTGTCGTTAGTGACCATTGACACGCCACGAGTGCCGGGGAAGGGGTCGGTGGGCGACTGGAAGGCAATGGAGCCACCGGCGCGCAGCAGCTCGTAATAGAGACGCGTGGCATTGCCGTTAGGAGCATTGTTGTTCCACACAGTGGCGTTGGTAGAGTCCATGCGCGCTATGATCATGCCATGACCAGGAGCATATCTGTCCCACTTGGTAGTGTTCTGGCGGTTGTCGATGAGGAACACTTCCTTGTTGGTGGGTGTCTTGAGGATGTAGCCCTCACCAGTGGTGCTGGTGGGGTTGAGGGTGTACTCGCCCTCGGCAGTAATCACCTGATAATTGGCAAAGCCGGTGCTGTAGCGGTCATAGAGGCTGTAGGCCACAGGCGTGCGGGCGTTGTTCTGGTAGTTGCCGCCAGCCATCAGGTCCCACTCGCCAGGATGCTGTGCCTCGCCGTTGGTGTTGTCGTCGTTCTCGTTGGTGTCGTAGAGGTCGGGCAAGCCCAGCACGTGGCTGAACTCATGGCAGATGGTGCCAATGCCGTCGAAGATGCCCTGGCTCTTGGCATAGATATACTCGGCCGAGCAGGCATAGTCGCGGATGTACTTGCCGTCGTATTTCACATAAGAATAGAAGCTCGAGCGATGAGGCCAGATGTGATTGGGGCTACTGCTGTCGCTGCTCGACGGGGTGTCGGCATAGATGAAGTAGATGAGGTCAACGGCACCATTGTTGTCAAGGTCATACTGACTGAAATCAACATAGGGGTTCACCTTTTGAACTGCGCTTTGGAAGATGTTGTAGGCATACTGATTGCCCTGGTCAACCGAGTAGTTGACTTCAACGGGGCCCACCACGTCAAACTGTGGCGAGAAAATGCCGTTGCTGTTGTCGTAGAAATAGTCGCGCACGCTGCCGGTGCAGCTTCCGTAGGGGTTGGCTGTGCCATCCTCGTTAGTATAGCCCGTGTAGTCCACATCGTTAATCATGTGGCCGTAAAACTCCTGCACGTCGCTGCGGGTGAAGTGAGCGTCGTTAAACTCCACCAGGATCACCAAGCCATGGAAGTTATTGTAGTTGATGCGGTTGAGATGCGGCAGAGCGTCGCGCTGAGCGCGGGCCCTGATGCCCTGTGCCACCTTGCTTGCCGACTTCAGGTTCTTGCCAGTGGCGGCGAGCCAGGCATTATCGCTTGCCGAGCGTTTCTCGGCATCGCGGGCAATAATCTTGCTGGCCACCACTTCATCATTGACAAGGGTGCCATAGGCATAATAGCCTTGTGCGTTCTTGACGATGGTGTAGCCGTCAACGGTAGTCATGTAGTGGAAGAACTCATCGCCCTTGATTCTCACGGTGAGAGCCTCACCATTGGGCTGGGTCACCTTTTGGGGCGTGGGAATTGCTGGCACTGCACTAGCTACCAAGCAAGCGAGCGCACAAAAAACTGTGAAAAATAATTTCTTCATTGTAATGGTATTTTATGTTTAACTATTTTCAGAAATCAAAGAAAAGTGCAAATATCGTGATTTTTTTTCAAAGTAGCAACAAGAAGAGCCACTTTTCACCGAAATACGTAATTTTCCACCTTAGTATTGTTGATAATAAGAAAAATATACTTAACTTTGCACGTTTAAACAAAAACAGCAATCACTAACAAAAACAACACTCCTGAGTTATGCAAGAGATTATTCAAGAAACTCCCACTAACAATAGCGAGAAAAAGAAAAAGAACTTCACCACGTCAATACCCATCAAGGCGTTCTTCAACGCCTGCATCCACAACTGGTATTGGTTTGTCATCTCAGCGATAATCTGCACATGCTTGGCACTGCTCAAGAGCAAGTCCGAGCCCAAATTGTATAGCTCATCGGCATCAATCATGCTCACCACCGAAACCAGCAAGCAGGCTGGTAGCCAGGCGCAGGTGTTTGGCGATTTGGGACTCAACGTGGCCACCTCCGATATCGCTAACGAGACCCACAAGCTCAAATCCACAAAACTCATGGAGAGCGTGGTGGAGCACCTGGGACTCAACATTCAATACTACGGCAAGGTGTATCTGCGCGAGATCAACACCTACAAGCACTCGCCAGTGCAAATCACACCCATGCGTGACACTAACACCAACTACTCAATCTCTATATCGCCTAAAAGCGAAACAAAATTTGAGTTCTCCATCAATGGCGACAAAGACTGGAAAGAGGCCGAGTTTGGAAACACAGTGGCTACTCCCTATGGACCCATTGCTGTGACCAAGACCAAGCTCTTCAACACACAATATGTGGGTTACACCGTGATTGCCAAAGTATATACCATCAACAGTGCCGCCAAGAAATACTTAGGCTCACTGAAGGTGGAAATGGCCGACAAGTTGAGCGACGTGCTCAAACTCTCGCTCATTACCGACAACAACGAGCTGGGCATCGACATCCTCAACGCACTCATCGTGGCCTACAACCAAGACGGCATCGAGGACAAGAACCGCGTGGCACGCAACACCGAGGACTTCATTGCCGAGCGCATCAGCGCCATCTCGCAAGACCTTAGTGGCGTAGATAGCCGCATAGCACAACTCAAGTCGGCAAGTGCCAATTCGGCAATGTATGCCGATGCCTCGTCGGGCATCAGGTTCCAAGAGAACGCCTCCGATGCCAGCCTGCAACTGAGCTTGGCAGCCAGCATGCGCGACTATGTCAACGGCATCGAAGCTAATGCCCTCATCCCCAGCAACTCTGGAATCAGCGACGCAGGCATCGAGGGACAAATCAAGGCTTATAATGACAACATGCTCAAATACCAAAAGATAGCCTCTACAGCCACTGGCGAGAACCCAGTGATGGCACAGCTCCAGAATGAGTTAAGCAGCCAGAAGGCGGGCATTCAGAAGGCTATCAACAACTATATAGGCCAGCTCAGTGCCAAGGCCTCTCAAGCACAATCGCAAGCCGCCACGGCACAAGCAGGTCGCCAGGTGATGCCCGAGCATGAGAAATCAATCATCGAGGTCACCCGCCAGCAGAACGTGAAGGAGCAGCTCTTCCTCTACCTGCTCAACAAGCGCGAGGAGAACGCACTGCAAATCGCCATCACCGAGCCTAATGCCAAGGTCATCGAGAGTGCCACAGGCAGTGGCTCGCCCATCTCGCCTAACACTTCACGGTTCCTTGCCATAGGCCTGCTCATAGGCTTGCTCATTCCCGCTCTCATCCTCTACCTGATCTATTGGATCCTCTCGCTCGACTCCAAGATACACTCTCGCCACGACGTAGAAGAGATATGCAAGCTTCCTATCGTGGGCGAGATACCCAGCAAGCACAGCAACCAGAAGAACGAAGAGATTGTCATCTCAGAGAACTCGGTAGATCGTGTATCGGAGGCGTTGAGAATTGTAAGAGCCAATCTCGACTTCATTGCCGAGGCCAAAGAAGGCATAGGCACAGTGATGCAGTTCACATCGACACGGCCAGGAGAAGGCAAGAGCTTCATAGCCCTGAACCTAGCCCTCACCTATGCCTACGTCAACAAGAAAGTGGTAGTAGTAGATCTCGACTTGCGCAAGGGACGCTTCTCGGAATATGCTAACACCGAGACTAACGTTGGCGTGAGCTCCTTCCTCTCGGGCAAGACATCGAGCATCGACGACATCATCGTCAAAGGCAGCATACATGAGAACCTCGACATCGTGCCCATGGGCGCCATTCCTCCCAACCCCACTAGCCTGCTGATGAACAGGCATCTCGAGGAGCTCATCAACTCACTGCGCTCAAAATATGACTACATCATCCTCGACACCGTGCCATTCGGACTGATAGCCGACGCCACACTCATCAACCGATATGTTGACTTCACAGTATATGTGATACGCGATGGCTTCATCGACAAGAAGTTCTTGATTGACCTTGAGAAGGCCAGCGACGAGAAGAAGCTCAAGAACCTCACCATCCTCATCAACGACATCAAGATCGACAAGAAGAATTACGGCTACGGAGGATATGGCTACGGATATGGCTACGGCTACGGATATGGCAACTATGGCTATGGTTATGGCTATGGCAACGAAGCGCAAAAGAAAAACAAGATAAGCCTCAAGAACTTGAACCTGAAGAAGAAAAAGAAATCTTGACGCACATTTACTGACAACCACAACAACAACCGTCGCACACACCAAGCGCCACCACCACGGCGACCCAATGCGCGACGGTTGTTTTGACGCAATAAAAACACCCACCACGCATGAACATCCTGAGAGGTAACGAACTGTTGAGCAAAAACCAGTGCAACGCCCTGCGAGGCATTGCCATTATCAGCATCATGCTGCACAACTTCTGCCACTGGATGAGCCCCAAAGTCGTCATTCTTGAGAATGAATATAACTTCAACCTATTTTTCAGCCGTCGCATGTGGGAATACCTCACTGGCGGCAACATCGACATGTACCTGCCAGTGCAGTTCTTCTCTTTCTTTGGGCATTATGGAGTGCCCGTTTTCTTGTTCCTCAGCGGCTTTGGCCTAGTGAGACGATATGAAGGGAAAGCCAGGGAGCAGCACTCGGCCATGCAGTTTATCACTTACCACTGGAAAAAGCTCTTCAGGCTCATGCTGCTGGGATTGATAGTGGGACTATTTATGCACGCAGTGTATAATGCTTTCTATAAAGAGGACTGGATAAAACACTTGGTTGCGCAGCTGTTGCTCGTAATCAATGTGCTTAAGAACCCCGAACAAAACATCATGCCTGGGCCTTACTGGTTCTTCGGGCTAATGTTTGAAGTGTATGTGATTTACCGCCTCATCGTCTATCCCACCAATCGCATCAAGAATAAGCAATGGCAGTGGCTAGGATGGTTCACACCGGTGGCCCTGGCAGTGCTGGCATGGCTCATTCAAGAGCCGTTGATAAACCAGCCTGAGCTGCTACGATTGTGGCGCTACAACGCCGCGGTGGCCATGCTGCCCTTTGCCGCAGGGGTGCTGATGGCGAGATATGGGTTCCCCAAGCTGCCCAAGTGGGCGCTCGCCACAATAGCTGTTGTCGCCCCCGTGGCACTGATGCTTGCCAACCTCAACTACCATGCTTGGTTGTGGGGACACCTTATAGTAATTGCCGGAATAGTGAGCTTTGTCAAGCTCTTTGAGGCGAAGGATGCCGCCACTCAAAGCAAGTTAGACACTGTCATCATGCCACTCACATGGACTGGCACATTGTCGTCGTGCATCTTCGTGGCACACCCTCTCGTGAGGCTTCCTATATATTTTGAAGTGATAATGAGACATAACGTGGGGCTATCACCACAGTTTTACTTGTGGCTGTTAATCTACGTCGTGCTCTCTATGCTACTTGCTATGGGCTACAGATACTACCTGGAGCTATACCCCAAGCCCACACTAAAAAGCAGCACCCCACCTCGTGGAACGCTGCCTTAATCTTTAACTCTTTTATTCTTATAGCCTGAAAGCTATGGGAATGATGCATTGCACATTAACCTTAGCATTTCGCACCATGCCCACTGTCCAGGGCGGCATCTTGCTGATCACGCGCATCGCCTCGCGGTCGAGGCTCTCATCGCCCGAGCCTTGTATCACCTGAATGTCAAACAGCTTGCCGTCGGTGCCCACCACAAAACTGCAAAGCACGCGACCCTGAATGTGGTTGTGATAGGCATCGTAGGGGTACTCGCGCGTCTCGTTGATGAAGTTTATCATGCTGCGCTCACCACCAGGGAATTGTGGCCGCACATCCACGCTCTCATAATCATATACCAGCATGTTATAACCACTCTTGTTGGGCGACAAGGGGTTGCAAGTGGTGACATTACGCATGTGCTGCGCCGAGGCATCAATGAGCAACGCACTCAACCCCGCAAGCAACAATGATAATGACAAACGAGAAATCTTCATAACAGCATTTTTCAGTTAATTAAAGCTGGTGCCAACGTGTGTGCTTGAGCACCTTTTAGTGACGATTAGTTACATTTTCATTGCAAATATAATGGTGATTTTATAAAAAACAATAACTACGCCTCTTTATTTTGGTAATGATTAATAAGGTTTTTGGTTTTTTTACAAAAAGATGCTCTTTTGGGGGATAATGTAAGGAAAATTAAACAATTAATTGTGCCTACCACACGGCACTTTCATTTAACTTGAAAACAAGCGCATAAGCCCCTTACCCAATTCTTGTGAGATAGGGCATTCTGCTGTTGTCTGTATTTCAGTTAGTTGTGTGTGCTCTAAAAACTCAGTTTTTTTTATTTTTGAGCCATAAATCTCATCAGTTGGGTGAAGCTCATAGACAATCGCCTCATCAGTTCAGCAGTACCCGTGGTCTTGTCCGAACGTTTCTTGCGTTTGCCTCTCCAGATGGAAAAGAGTGCGTGCACGATTCTTTGAAGTGTGTCGAGATTGCGCGCCGCTCTCGTTGTCTTGCGTTTAGTCCTGTCCTGCTTGAAGTTGCAGTCGAGTGACCAGTGCATGCTTTCAATGCTCCAATGTCTTCGTATGACCGAGCCCAAGAATGAGGCTGGCGTGTCAGCACTGAGGCTTGACACATACAACCGGCGTTCGCACGTTTGCGCACCCGTGGACTTTTTCACGGTGTGTGCCTCAAACTCAACCACGGTCATGGCGCCTCCCCATTTGTCCGTGTCCTCAATCAGCGGCAGGCCGTCATACGTCCGGTAAATTCTCGTCTCGATTCTTCCGTGTTCAAGCTCTGGACCCTCCCTGAACACCTGCACGGGGGCATGCCACTTGAGTCTGTCTTCGATGCCGTAGCGCAAAGACCGCTGGTTGGCTTTCAGTTCTATGACAAAGTCGCCATTTTTCTGACGAATCTTGTCAACTATGTCCTTCTGCATGCACATCGCGTCGGCCGTGATGATGCTGCCGCAAACATCTATCTTGTCAAGCAAAACGGGGACGGCTGTAATCTCGTTGCTTTTCTCTCTGCACGCCTCGGTGGCCAGTGTGATGCCCGCATTGGATGAGTAAGCGGAGACGATGTCGGGATTGCGCCCGTTCTCTTGTGTGGTGCCGCGCATGGCTTTCCCGTCGATGCAGATGATGTCGGTCTCATCGGCACGGGCAGACAGCTCTTTGCGGAATGAGGCCATGAACTCCGACATACGCTCGGCCAAGCAATGCTCGTCCAGGCCTTGTTCAACACGGAAGAGTGTGAGTTCCGACGGAACACCGTTCCTTAGCATGCCCATCGAGCGGAACTTTCGCAGATTGTGTTTGCCAAACGCTATTATCCCGGGACGGTCGCAGCAGTTTGAGGCGCGCCCGAGGATTATCAGCACAAGAATGTCACTTAGTTTGTGGCGGAAATTGCCCTTGCCTGTTCTTCTGAAGTCAGGGACTGACACGGCAAATTCCATCAGCCTTTCCATGATGCTGCCTTCAGGATAAAATTGGTGTTTCTTTTAATAATTATTAACGCTAAAGCGTTGTGTATCAGCGAAATAATGCGTATTTTTGCGCAGCAAAAATATAAGGCGGGGAACCAAATATAACCCTCCCCGCCTCTAAAAAAAATATGCAATGAAAAAGAAACACCAAACGGCGGTGCTTCCGCATCGCTGCGTGCAAATTTAGTGATTTTCTATAAAAAATGACCCATCTTTCGCCTTCAAAAACTTTTTTAAATGAAATTGCCGTGTGCCTACCATCATTTATACAACACGTTAAATACTATAATCGCTTTTTTATCGTTATTATTTATACTAGCATTTATTTTGATCAAAGCAATGCATCGCATTTTCCTACATACAACACTTCTCCTGACAATATGGGCTTGTGCTGTGAGCTCACGCGCGCAAGACGGCACCACGGCCTATCAGTTCTTGAACGTGCCAGTGTCGTCGCACGTCTATGCCCTAGGAGGTCACAACATCTCGATTATCGACGACGACATAAACCTCGTGGAGCAGAACCCGTCGCTGCTGGGCAAGGAGTTTGACCATCAGGTGGGGCTGAACTACATGCGCTACATTGGCGGCACTAATTTCATGGGAGCACGCTACGGCCAGGGCGTGGGCGAGCGTGGCGCTGCAGGTGTTGCAATTCAATATTTTGGCTATGGCAAGATGACTGCCACCGATGCCAGCGGAGCCATCGTGGGAGACTTTAATGCCAGCGACTTGGCGTTCACACTCACCTACTCTCACGACATCAGCGAACGCCTGCGCGGCGGCATCAACCTCAAGTATATCCACTCTAGCTACGAGACCTACTCGGCAGGTGCCATCGCCGTAGATTTGGGTATCAACTACTATAACCCCGAGAAAGACCTCTCGCTATCGCTAGTGGCAAAAAACCTGGGAGGACAAGTCAAGAAATTTAACGACAAACGCGACAAACTGCCGTGGGACTTACAGATTGGTATCAGCAAGGGGCTTGGCTCCACACCGTTCAGGCTCTCGGTCACTGCCTATAACCTCACCAAATGGAAACTCCCCTACTACGAGCCTGCCGACAAGAACAACACTTCGAGCGACTTGATTAAAAAGGACAAGTTTGCCAGCAACCTCTTCCGCCACCTGGTATTCGGCATCGAGTACCAGCCCACAAGCAACATCTACATCGCTGCCGGCTACAACTACAAAACACGCACCGACATGAGCACCTACAAGCGCAACTTCTTCTCGGGCATCTCCATTGGCGGCGGCATGAAAGTCAAAGCATTCGGCTTTGGAGTGGCATTCGCGCAACCCCACACCGGCGCTACAACATTTATGGTAAACCTCACCACCTCTATAGGAGAGCTGATGAGGTAAGCAAATTATCAAGTATTAAGTAAGGACAAGGCGCGAAGCACCTTGTCCAAATTTATGATTGACGCTTGTCTCATCCATCAGCGCCATTTTAAAATTCCTATCAAATCATAGCAACTCCTACCCCTGTTATTCCAGTTTGAAGTTCACTGGCAAGGTGTAGAGCACGCGCACTGGGGCATGATCTTCGTTGTAGCCTGGGATGAAGTGCTTCATAGATTTCACTACTCTCACAGCCTCTTTATCAAGAGACTTTTCGACGCTCTTGAGGACTTTCACGTTGCTTATAGCGCCCGTTTTCTCCACGATGAACTGTACTACCACAATGCCTTGAATGCCATTCTTCTCGGCACTTTTAGGATACTTAATGTTTTTAGAGAGGAACTTCATCAAGCCCTCCATACCACCAGGATACTCAGGAGGGTATTTGGCTTTCTCAAATTCCATAACACCCTCATAATCACCTTTAAGCACCCCATAATCCTTAGGTTCGGGCTGCACGATAGTTCTCTTAGCTGTGCGGCGATGCCCTATGCGTTTCTTCTTGGCATCGACATTAAACCCCGCCACGCATACTGCAATGGCAAGCATTATCACTACAAATTTATGCATATTTTTAGTTCTTTATTTGTTAATAAAAATTCTGAAAGAGAGTTTACATTTTTAATAGATTTCATCATCACCAGCATGCTTGATTTCCTCATCGGTGAGCTTAGTGTGATCCATCTTGCGCCAAACCCACACTATATAAGCAAGCACAAATGGCACTAGCAGCGACACATAACTCATTGTACGAAGTGTGAACTCCGAAGATGAACTGTTAGCAAGCGTGAGTGAACTCTGCTCATCAATCAAAGAGGGATAATATGCTGTGTGGTTGTACCCCACAACCCAAAACAGGCTCATAACTACCAGAACCACACCAATTCCAGCCCACCAAATGCCTTTCTTATAGGTTTTCTTAAGCAGTGACTTGATAATTCCATTGAGAACCATTGCTACACCAAAAAGCAACGCCCCAAGCGCCCACCACATCTGCAGATAGTTGTTGAGGTATTTGTTGGGCATCCAGATGGCATTACCAGCCTCGTCAACCTCCATGCCACGTGAGGTAAGAATTACTGCCACTACAGCAAGGAAGAGCACCACAAATATTGTGGTATTGACAAGTAATTGTTTATGCTGACCACGCTGCACCTCATCGTCATTTATATTGTTGATGAAATAGAGCGACGCTAGTGTACGGGCCAAATAGAATACCATAAATCCAAAGAGCAGGTTTTTCCAGCAAGCAATAGCCTCAAGGCCATGATGTGGTCCCCACTTAGATATGGTGGCTGCTTGAACATCAAGTATATTAGTCTTCTCAACTGTGAAATCAGCACCAAAGAACATGCCTGCCACCGCCACTCCAAGCAGCACAGGGCCAGCAAAACCATTAATTAATAATAAGGTGTCGTAGAATCGAGTGCCATACACATTACCGTGCTTGGTGCGGTACTCATAGGCAACAGCCTGAACCACAAAGCTGAAAAGTATGAGAATCCACAACCAGTAAGCACCGCCAAAGCTAGTGCTGTAGAATAGAGGAAACGAGGCGAAGAATGCACCGCCAAACGTCACCAGAGTGGTGAAAGTCAGTTCCCATTTGCGACCCAGCGAATTGATTAGCAGTGGTCGTTTCTCTTTCTTGGTAGTGATTAGCATCGATTGCCCGCCCTGCACAAAGAGCAGGAACACCAGCAGTGCACCAAGCACCGACATTATCAGCCACCAGTAGTTCTGTAACATTTCATGTGTCATAGTTGTGTCCTCCTCTTTTTATTTAGTTTCTACTACATTGAGATCAGTCTTCGATTTCTTCGAAATCTGTTTGCAAATTATGCTTATATCGGCAATGAGCAGTGCCGTAAACACCACAGCAAAAATACAGAATGTGGTCTGTACATACCCTGCCGAGAGATCGCTGATAGCAACCTTGTTAGGCATCAAGTCTTGAATTGTCCATGGCTGGCGGCCCACCTCGGCTACTATCCATCCACACATCGAGCACAAGTAAGTGAGTGGAATGGTGAGGATAGCGAGCCAGTAAGCAGGTTTTGCCAGTTTCTCCTTCCAGGGAATCCATTTGGGCTTGTAGAGAAGCAAAAGTACCACAATGAAGAACAACATAAGATATCCACCAATAGTCACCATCAAGTGGAAGGTGTAGAAAGTCAATGGCACATTGGGCACAGCCTCCTCGGGTTTGTCGAGGTAGGCATAACCCAGATACTTGAAATTCTCCTTTATAACCTTGCTCTGCTCCTGCATGGTGATACTGTCACCTAGTTTGTGTGCTCCCTGATAAACCGCAAGCGCTTCTTTTGCCTTCTTACCTTGCTCAATGCGGTCGGCATAAGAAACGGTGTTGATGAGCTTTCCATCTGCATCCATCGACTTGCCGTCAATAATATCCTCTATGCCAGGAACAAATGCATTAAAATCGTGTGTGGCGAGGAAAGCAAGACCATGAGGAATTGATATGTCGAAGATATATGGGTCAATGCTGTCACCAACCTCCTTCGACGGATTGAGAATGCCAAACGCAACTATCGCCTGACCTTGCTCGCCCTTATATAGACCCTCCATCGCAGCAAGTTTCATGGGTTGGTGCTTTGCAACCTGAACTGCAGAGGTGTCGCCACTGATGCTTGTAAGGACAATACCAACAAGTCCTACCCAGCCTCCTACCTTGAGGCTTCGCATGACATGGTCGCGGTTGCGTTTTTTCAGCAGCAGCCATCCACACACTCCAACCACAAATGCTCCACCCAATGCCCAAGCACTAGTCACGGTGTGAAACACCTTTGCCATTGCCATGGGAGAGAAAGCAACCTCCCAGAAATTGGTCATCTCGTTGCGCATCGTCTCAGGATTGAAAGTGCAGCCAGCAGGATATTGCATCCACGAGTTTGCGACTAGAATCCACAACGCCGAGATGCTGGCACCTAGCGCTGTAAGCCAAGTTGCTGCAAGGTGGAACTTAGGCGATACTTTCTTCCATCCAAAGAACATCACAGCGATGAAGGTCGATTCCATGAAGAAAGCGAGAATGCCCTCAATGGCAAGTGGAGCGCCAAAGATGTCGCCAACAAACCAACTGTAATTCGACCAGTTGGTGCCAAACTCAAACTCGAGAATGATGCCCGTTGCCACGCCAATGGCGAAGTTCACGCCAAAGATCGTCATCCAAAACTTGGTGGTGGCGAGCCATTTCTCGTCGCGAGTGCGATAATAGATGGTTTCCATCACACCGATTATTACTCCCAGTCCCAAGGTCAATGGCACAAACAGCCAGTGATAACAGGCTGTCAACGCAAATTGCGCCCTCGACCAATCGACTACTGTCATTAATAAATCACCCATATCAGTTTTCAGTTTTTAGCTATTAATTGTCAGTTTTAAATAGAGACGGTCCGAAACCGATTCACGATCCCCGATTCACTAGTTGCTCGCGCACATATTGCGCTTTACCCTCGTCGGTGTCGCTCTTTGAGGAGAGGAAATTGGGGAAGAACAGTATTTTAATAATGACAAAGAAAATAAAAAGCTTAATGCCGATGATGAGCCACAAGGTCTTGCCCAAAGTCATTGAGCGAAAACCATCAACATAAAGGTCAAGCACCCGTGCCCAAAAGCCTTTCTTTTCTTGCATATTTTCTCAATTAGTTAAGAATGTCGCTTGTAAATATACTAAATGTACCCTCCCAACTAAAACTTACTTCGAGAGGCGCTCTATGGTCTCGAGCAGGTGACGGTCGATGGTCTTTTCATACTTGATTGCCTTGCTGAAAGGCACATACACCATCTGCTCATCGTCATCGCCTATCATCACGTTGCGCTGACCCTCAACAAGGGCTTCGATAGCAGTGGTCCCCATGCGCGAGGCCAGGATGCGGTCTTGTGCTGTGGGCGAGCCACCACGCTGCAAGTGCCCGAGGATGGTCACGCGCACATCATACTGAGGATATTCTTTGCGTACTCGCTCGGCAAGTTGCATAGCACCACCAGTAACGGGGTTCTCGGCCACAAGCACTATCGACGACCTCTTGGTGGTGCGGAAACCATCCTCTATGAGCTCTCCCAGCTGGTCCTGCTCTATTGCCAACTCGGGAATGATAGCTGCCTCGGCGCCACCGGCAATAGCGCCATAAAGGGCGAGGAAGCTTGCCTCGCGACCCATCACCTCGATGAAGAACAGGCGCTCATGGCTGTTGGCAGTGTCGCGAATGCGATCTATACACCACATGATGGTGTTCAAGGCCGTGTCATAGCCTATGGTGTGGTCCGTGCCATAGAGGTCATTGTCGATAGTGCCAGGAATGCCCACTATGGGCACGTCAAACTCGCTGGCAAACTCCTTGGCACCCGTGAGAGTGCCATCGCCACCTATCACCACCAGAGCGTCGATGCCATGCTTGCACATGTTGTCGTAGCCCTGCTGCCTACCCTCGGGGGTCATAAACTCCTTGCAGCGTGCCGTGCGCAGAATGGTGCCGCCACGATGGATGATGTTAGACACATCCTCGGCATGAAAATCCACGATCTCACCCTCTAACAGTCCGCGATAGCCGCGGTAGATGCCTTTCACGTTAAAGCCATAGAAAATTGCAGTGCGTGTCACCGCACGAATTGCGGCATTCATGCCAGGAGCATCACCTCCCGACGTCAACACGCCAATAGTCTTAATTTTTGCCATAATTATTATAATGCATGATTCATAATGCACAATGCATAATAGTGAATGTAAAGGCATTATGGAAGTTATTTAAATATAATTACATCCTCATAGGGGATTTATTATTTAATTGATTTATTGACTATACTATTTACAACAAATGTGCATTATGCATTGAGCATTATGCATTAGCGAAGTAAATGGAGCAGGTGCCCAGGGTCATGCGCCTCACCTTGCAGCCCTTGAATCCCGCCTCGCGCATGATGGCGAGCATGTCGTCGCCCTGTGGCACAGCGGCGATGCTCTGCGGCAAGTAGCGGTAAGCGCTCTTGTCGTGCGACTTCAGGGCTCCAAACCACGGGATTACATGAAGCGTGTAGAGGTCGTAGAACCAGCGCACCACACGGTTGCGAGGCGTGGAAAGCTCCACCACGCACAGCACTCCGTCAGGTGCCAGCACGCGGTGCATCTGCTCATAGCCTTGCAGCAGGTGCTCGAAGTTGCGCACCCCAAAGGCCACCGTCACCGCGTCAAAGTCGCCGTCGTTGAAAGGCAATGCCAAGCAATCGCCCTGCTGCAGCGTGATGGCATCTTGCAGGCCATGCTTGACCACCTTGGTGCGGGCCACGTCGAGCATCCCCTGCGAGAGGTCGATACCCACCACCTGCTGCGGGTGTATCTTGTTGTAAAGCCCTATGGCAAAGTCGCCAGTGCCCGTTGCCACATCGAGGATGCGGCGCGGCTGGCTCTTGCCCACCATCTTCACCGCCACACGTCGCCACCAGCGGTCAATGCCCAGCGTCATGGCGCGATTCATGAAGTCGTAGGCCGGAGCTATGCTGTCAAACATCTCCTCCACCTGCCGAGCCTTCTCGCCCTCACTGCTATATGGTTTTATCTCCTCAACTCTCATAACTCTAGTAGTTCTAGAAGTTCTAGATTATCTAGATGTTCTAGTATCATCAACATCTCCTTCGAGACCGGCTTTGAGCAGGGCGTCGTGCTTCTCGTAGGCCTCGACGATGCGTTGCACCAGCTGGTGGCGCACTATGTCTTTCTTGCCAAACTCAATCTTGCCAATGCCCTTGACGCCATCGAGCACCTTCAGGGCCTGGATAAGTCCTGAAGTCACGCTGCGCGGCAGGTCTATCTGCGTCACATCGCCAGTGACCACCATCTTCGACCCCATGCCCAGGCGGGTGAGGAACATCTTAATCTGGTGAGTGGTGGTGTTTTGTGCCTCATCGAGCACTATGATGGCATCGTTGAGCGTGCGGCCGCGCATGAAGGCCAGTGGGGCAATCTGAATGACGTTAGTGTCCATATATTCCTTGAGCTTAGCGCCAGGTATCATGTCCTCGAGAGCGTCGTAGAGTGGTTGCAGATAAGGGTCAATCTTATCGCGCATGTCGCCAGGCAGGAAGCCCAGCTTCTCGCCAGCCTCCACCGCCGGACGCGACAGGATAATCTTGCGCGCCTCGCGATTCTTCAACGCGCGCACCGCCAGCGCCACCGCCAGGTAGGTCTTGCCAGTACCAGCAGGCCCCAAGGCAAAGGTCAGGTCATTCTCGTTGAAGGTCTTGACCATGAGTTGCTGATTAGGAGTGCGCCCCTTGATGGGCTTGCCGTTCACGCCATAGATTATCACGTCGTCCATCTTCAGCTCCTTGGGTGGCAGCCCCTTGATGGTGTCGAGAATCACCTCCTCAGGCAAAATGTTGTAAGTAGCGCAATAGTCCTCGAGCTGCTTGATGTCGTGCTCAAACTTCTCGGTCTCGGCCTCATCGCCAATGACGGTGATTACCGAGCCTCGAGCCGCCATCCTGAGCTTTGGAAAAAGGTTTCTGATAAGTTGGATATTACTGTTGTTCACCCCATAAAACACCACGGGGTCAACAGTGTCGATAATTATGTGTCGTTCTATCATTTTTTATAAGCAGCAAGTTAACAAGCTAATAGTAATTGTCATTATTCTTTAATAGCTATAAATTGTCTTTTGCAGGTCACAAAAATAGTCAAAAAATATTGTGTTAACAAAAATTGCACATTATTTTATTCAGGTTTCTTGATTTTTTTGGCAAAAAAGAATTAATTTTGCACAATCACAACAATTATTTATAAAATTAACTAATTATGGCAACTACCAAAAAAACTAAACCAGCAGCTAAAAAAGCTACTACAAAGAAAAACGTCATTGGCGAAGCCAGCAAGCGTTGCATGGCTATGGAAGAGAAGTATGGAGCACACAACTATCATCCACTGCCCGTTGTCCTCAAGAAGGGCAAAGGCATCTATGTGTGGGACGTTGAGGGCAATAAGTATTTTGACTTCCTCTCGTCTTACAGTGCCGTCAACCAGGGCCACTGCCATCCACGCATCGTCAAGGCCCTCAAGGACCAGGCTAGCAAGCTGTGCCTCACTTCGCGCGCTTTCTACAACGATGCGCTGTGCGAGTATGAGAAATTCATGCATCAGTATTTCGGCTACGACAAGGTACTTCCCATGAACACTGGCGCCGAGGGCGTGGAGACCGCTCTCAAGCTTGCACGCCGCTGGGGTGTTGCAAAGAAAGGTATTCCTAACGACAAGGTTAAGATAATATGCTGTGAGGGCAACTTCCACGGACGCACCGTCACCATCATCACCATGAGCGACGACCCAAGCTCCTTTGCCGACTACGGGCCATTGACCCCGGGCTTCATTCGCATCCCCTACAACGACCCTGAGGCTCTCAAGAAAGCCCTCGACAAATATGGCGACGAGGTGTGCGCCTTCATCGCCGAGCCCATCCAGGGCGAGGCCGGTGTCTTCGTCCCCGACGATGGCTACCTAAAGAAATGCTTCGACTTGTGCCACGAGCATAACGTGCTCTTCATTGCCGACGAGGTGCAGACTGGTATCGCCCGCACCGGTAAGATGCTGTGCTCTATGCACGACGGCATCCGCCCCGACATCGTAATCCTGGGTAAAGCCCTCGGTGGTGGCGTCCTCCCCGTTTCGGCATGTCTTGCCGACGACGACATCATGCTCAACGTGAAACCTGGCGAGCACGGCTCCACATTTGGTGGCTTCCCTCTCGCCGCTCGCGTGGCTATCGAGGCTCTCAAGGTTGTTAAAGATGAGAAACTTACTCAGAACGCCGAGAAGATGGGTAAAATCTTCCGCGAGGAAATCAAGAAAATCAACTCGCCGTTCATCGTGCAGGTGCGCGGACGCGGCTTGCTCAACGCCATCGTCACCACACCCATCAAGGGCAAGACAGCTTGGGACATCTGCCTCAAGCTGCGCGACAACGGTCTGCTGGCTAAGCCCACCCACGACCACATCATCCGCTTCGCTCCACCCTTGTGCATCAACAAGGAGGAGATCCTCGAGGCCGTGGCCATCATCAAAAAGACTTTCGAAGAAATGTCGGAGTAATACCCCGATTATCAATAACTCAACAAATGAGGCGGTTCTTCAACAGACCGCCTCATTGTGTTATCTTATGTGTCGTGTCATGTAGTGCAAGCGTCAGCTTGTTCAAAATCTAAAATCTAAAAATTTCTTATATAACCACGCCAAGCACAATGTCAGCACTATGTAGAGCGCCAGCCAGGCATAGTCGATGAGCATCAGGCCACTATGACTCTTAAGCACAAACATGTAGATGGGCATCCTCACGATGGAATGGACCACGAAAATCATTGACGAGAGCACGCCCACATAGCGCAATGGAGCAACCACCGCGGCGTGGCACAACCCGCAGCACGGCTCCAGCAGTTTTACCAGCGCCACGCTGCCAGCAATCACCAGCACTGGAATCCACAGCCACAGCTGATAATTGAGACTGAACAGTGCCATCAGCGGCAGCGCCACCACCGCCACCACGCCAAGCACCCAGCGCGGAAGGCGCACGAAGCCATAGCGCGCGGCAAGCACTCCCAGGGCCAGCGGCAGCATGGCTATCGCAGCGTTGTGACGCACATAGACGAGCATGCGGGCATGATGCTCCATAAGCACCTGCGGCAACCATGCCACCACCACTAGCAGCAGGGGCATGAGCCATCGCCACACCGAGCCACGCCTGCTGAAAGGATAAATCAACAAACGGTAAATGACATACACCTCCACCATCACGCCAAAGAACCAGTAGGGCGAGGGGGTTTGTGCGTTGCAGAGCGGCGGCACTATGTTAGAGAGCATAGTGGCCTGCGCTAGATATTCCAGCCAACCGTGCCACGACAGGCCACACGCCAGGTAGGTGATTAGCGTGAGTACAAAACCCAGTGCCATCAGCTTGAAAAGCTTGAGCCAATGCAAGCCTAGGAATTGCCACACTCCTACTCGCGAGCCACCACCGCGCTCATATTTCATCACCAAGCCATAGCCGCTGAGGAAGAAGAAGATGGGCACACCATAATGTCCGAAAAACGCCAACCACTGCATGGGCGCAAACACATCAATGCCACCGCCAGCCCAGTAGTTCCACATGTTAGTGGCTCGCTCGGCAATGAACTCAAACTCGTTCTCCTCGTTGCTGCCACGCAGCAGGTGGCAGAAGTTGTGCAGAAAGATGCCCATAATAGCCATGCCACGCAACACCTGGCACTGCGCCGAGCTAAGCAATTTGTCGCCTTTCATTGTCTCCATTATCTCACAAAATTATGTGCAAAAATAGTAATATTTTTCAATATGTGACCCTACTATTGTGGCAATTATACTATAGGTAGTTAAACCAAACACGAACAAAAATGTCTAAAAAATGTTAGATTTGGCGATTTTTTATGCCTTTTAGTCTAATTTATTTGGCATAGTTTTTGATTATTACTACTTTAGCAACGTAAAACAAAAAGCGAAACAAAACAAAAAAAATAGCTATATTATGAAAAAGACTTTTATTTCAGCTTTGAGTGCCATTTTAATAGTGCTGACAAGTTGCCAATCGGCCAACCAGTTTTATGGCGTAGCCACTGGCGCCTCGGTAGGCGGCATGTTTGGCTCGGCAATAGGTAGCATCAGTGGTGGATGGCGAGGCAGCAGTGTGGGCAGGCTTGCCGGCATGGTGGTGGGCGGCGTGATAGGTGCAGCAGCCACCACTCCTAAGGTTAAAGAAGAAAGCCGCACCAGCGACTACTACAACGGGTATGACTACAACGACTATCACCAGAACAACTCCTACAGCCCCTACTCTAACATCTATGTAGAGAACATACGTCTGGCCGAGACCATCAGCAACAACTGCATCGACGCCGGTGAGCACGCAAAGCTCATCTTCGAGATTCGCAACGCCGGCAACGACTACGTCTATGACATCGCTCCTGTGATTACCGTCAGTGGCACTAAGCAGATTTACCTCTCACCCACTGCCATCATCAGCGAGCTGGGACCAGGCCGAGCAGTGCGTTACCAAGCCGAAGTGGTGGCTACAAACAAGCTCAAAAACGGAGTGGCCGACTTCAACATCAGCTTCTCTAACGGCGACCAGCTCTACACCGTGAGCTCCTTCCAAATTCGCACCAGGAAGTGACAAGAACCTAACAATTAGCACATATTTAATGAAACAACGGGGTAGCCCCCGTTGTTTCATTTTAGACACACATACACACACAGCACACCCGAGCCACTTTATCGTGACTCGGGTGCGTTTTGAAACAAGGGGGTCTGACCCCGTTGTTTCATTTTAGACACATACACACACCACACCCGAGCCACTTTGCCGTGAACAGGGTGCGTTTTTGAAACAAGGGGGTCTGACCCCGTTGTTTCATTTTAGCCACACATACACACAGCACACCCGAGCCACTTTGTCGTGACTCGGGTGTGCTTGAGTCCTTAATAATAAGAGAAATAGGTTTGTTGTCCTTAATTGTCTTCTACAGGTCGCGCAGGATGGGCATGGTCATGCAGCGGGCACCGCCACCGGCGCGAGGCAGCTCGCTGCCTGGGAAGGCGGCAACAAATTTCTCGTAGTCGTTCATGTTGACCTTGCCACTGACGATGTCCTCGGCATTGAGCACGGCAAAACCCGCCTTATCGAGTGCGTCGATGGTGTGGGTGTTGCGGCGGTAGCCCAGCACCTTGCCGTCGCCCAGCGAGAAGAAGTTGGCACCGCTGTGCCACTGCTCACGCAGCTGTGTCCAGGGGTCGCTGCCGCCACCTATCACTGGCTCGATGTCCCACCCCAGCTGGGTGAGGCCTTCCACGATGTTGCCCACGCGCTTATAGCTGATGTTGCCGTGGTCGATGGTGATGAGTGTGGTGTCCTTGCCTGCAAAGAGACCTGTCTTCTTGAGCATGGGCTCAAACGCCATGCACTGATGCTTGCCCAGGAAGGTGAACACCATGTCGAGGTGGATGAACGACTCGGGCTCCATGGGCAGCTCCTGAGCAATGATGTTGAAGTGGTCACGCTCGCGAGCGAAGGTCTGCGCCAGGTACTCGATGCCCTTGCGGTTGGTGCGTATGCCTTGACCTATGCACAGCGTGTCGGCACTAGCAATCTGCACATCGCCACCCTCGGTGCGGGCGTAAGGGTTCCACGCCATGGCATTAAGGGTGTCAACACCAAAGAAGTGCTTGAAAATCGCCTCATAAATCAACGACTCGCGCTCGCGCACCTCAAAGCTCATCGAGTTGATGAGCACGCGGTTATAGACCGTTGACGAAGCGTCGCGGGTGAAGAACAGGTTATACAAGGGCTTGAGCAGATAGCGATGCTCGCTCACGCCGTCCCACTTGGGGTCTTCACAGCCCTCAATGAGCACCTGCGCGAGTTTCTTGGCGTCGTCGCCGGTGACTTCGGCTATCACTCTCGCTGTTTTCTGGTCGCAGCCCTTAAGGCTATCTAACAGCAGCTTCTCCTTCACTGCTTCGTCCTTGAGCAGCTCCTCGAGGATGTCCTGCACATAATAGACGTGAGTCCAACGCTCGAGCACACCGCTAAAGTTGCGGTATTCCTCGTCAACGATGGGCTTGTTGAGGATGTCGCTATAGAGAGCGGCATTGGCGTTGAGCGGTGTCATGCGCTCTATTTCCACGCCAGGTCTGTGCAGCAACACAGCCCTGAGCCTACCAGTCTCGGAGCTGACGTTTACCTCACAAGGCTTTAGTTGTTTCTTGTCCATAAATTGTTTATCGCTCTCACCTCCCGCAACCGCTCTCTTTTAGAGCAGTTGCGGAACATGAGATTGAAATTAGTTGTTTTATAGAAAAAATGTATAAGTTATTCGGTCAGCTAGATAGTCTAGATTATCTAGAACTTCTAGATTTTCTAGAAAAAATCCCTCTCACCTTTACTTCATGTAAGTGTAACGATAGTCGGTGGGCGATACCAGAGTCTCCTTGATCACGCGTGGTATAATCCAGCGGATGAGGTTAAACTCGCCACCAGCCTTGTCGTTGGTACCGCTGGCGCGAGCACCACCGAAGGGCTGCATGCCCACTACGGCGCCTGTGGGCTTGTCGTTGATGTAGAAGTTGCCAGCGGTGTAGCGCAGGGCGTCGGTAATCTTCTCCACAGCCATGCGGTCGCGACCAAACACTGCACCAGTCAAGCCGTAAGGTGAGGTGGCGTCACAATCTTTCACTACCTCTTCCCATTTCTCATCGTCGTAGGGATAAACGGTGAGCACTGGAGCAAAGATCTCCTCTTCCATCGACTTGAAGTGAGGATTGCTGGTCTCGATGATGGTGGGCTCTACAAACCAGCCCTTGCTGCAGTCGCAGTTGCCACCCATCACCACCTCGGCATCCTTGGCCTCGCGTGCGAAGTCGATGTAAGATTTAGCCTTGTCAAACGAGGCCTTGTCGATAACGGCGTTGATGAAGTTGCTGGGATCCATCACGTCGCCCATCTTAACCTCGGCGGCCATTGCCTTCATGTCCTCGAGAACACCAGCCCACAGGCTCTTGGGAATGTACATTCGAGATGCTGCCGAGCACTTCTGGCCCTGGAACTCGTAGGCTCCACAGAAGGCAGCAGTGGCAACAGCCTTAGGATCGGCACTGGGGTGAACAAAGATGAAGTCCTTACCTCCAGTCTCGCCCACGAGGCGTGGATAAGAGATGTACTTGTCAACATTCATGCTCGCTTGTTTCCACAGCGACTTGAAGGTGGCAGTGCTGCCAGTGAAGTGGATTCCTGAGAAGTACTTCGACTCGGTGGCAACCTCGCCAATCAATGCGCCACTACCAGGCAGGAAGTTCACGACGCCGTCGGGCAAGCCAGCCTCCTTGTAGAGCTGCATCAGGTAGTAGTTGCTCAGCAAGGCGGTGGTCGATGGTTTCCACAGTGCCACGTTACCCATGAGCACGGGAGTCATGCACAGGTTGCTGGCGATTGAGGTGAAGTTAAATGGAGTAACAGCGAGGATAAAGCCCTCGAGTGGGCGATACTCGGTGTGGTTGAGTTGTGCCACACCGTCCTTGGGCTGCATGGCATATATCTTAGATGCGTAGTGAACATTGTAGCGGAAGAAGTCGATAGTCTCGCAAGCCGAGTCAATCTCGGCCTGGAAGAAGTTCTTGCTCTGGCCAAGCATGGTGGCAGCATTCATGATGGGGCGATACTTGGTGGCAAGCAGCTCGGCCATCTTCATCACGATAGCGGCGCGCGTGGTCCAGGGAGTGCAGCTCCACTCTTTCCAAGCCTTCATAGCGGCCTCGATAGCCATCTCCACCTCTTTCTTGCCCACCTTGTGGTAACGGGCAATCACATGCTTGTGGTCATGGGGGCAGGTCACCTCGCCCATGTCGCCGGTGCGTATCTCTTTACCGCCAATGATGATGGGGATTTCTACCACCAGCTTGCTCTGGCGCTCAAGTTCTTTCTCTAATGCTACACGCTCGGGAGATCCAGGCATATAAGCCTTCACTGGCTCATTAGCTGGAAGTGGAAAATTGATAATCGAATTGTTCATGATTAGTTTTTGTTTTATTGTATGTGTAATTGTGAAATAAGTTCGTGTTATGGTTGTGCGTGCAAAGATAATAATTATTACTCAAAATGCCAAACTCCACAACCATAAAAACACCGCACATCACCTCTTCAAAAAAATGGACAAAAAAAAGTGGCTATGATTTTGAATTCACAACCACTTCTTTTGAGATGATCTAACACTGTAAAAAATATAATTTCCTGCGTAAGCAGGCTTTTTGACCACGAAGTGGCAACTTTTTGCGATTATTCGAACGTTGAAAAGGGAGTGATTTTGATAATCGCATTTCTACTTTAGAAACTTAAATATATAAAAAAATCCTTGATTACTACCATTTTGTTAATAAACTTTTTTAATATTGGGGTTCTAATAAAAAAAAACATAAGAAAAAAAGCTCATTCTTTTGGACATTATGGCATAAGAGAAAGCAAGCTCAACAAAATATATAAATTTGTTCTTATGAAGTCTTTTGCTCTTTTGTCTAAAATTTTGAGAAACACAAAACAAAAAAATCTCTCTCAAATAATTCTTTAGTTGAGGTAAAATGCTTACCTTTGCGGCAAATTTCAAAAAATACACATTAATATTAACTATAAAAACTATTTACTGCTATGCCAAGAAGCTTATCAGGAAGAAATTTCTTGAAGTTGTTAGACTTCACTACCGAGGAAATTCAGTACTTACTCGAACTCTCTAAAGATTTCAAGCGCCTGAAGCGCACCAACACCCCTCACAAGTACCTCACTGGCAAGAACATCGTGCTCTTGTTTGAGAAAACTTCTACTCGCACTCGCTGCTCGTTTGAGGTAGCTGGTAACGACCTGGGTATGGGCGTCACTTATCTCGACCCTGCTTCGTCGCAGATGGGCAACAAGGAGTCGCTCGAGGATACCGCTAAGGTGCTCGGTCGCATGTTCGACGGTATTGAGTATCGTGGCTTTGACCAGGAAATCGTTGAGAACCTGGGTCGCTATGCCGGTGTTCCCGTGTGGAACGGTCTTACCACTGAGTTCCATCCCACCCAGATGCTTGCCGACGTGCTCACCATCGAGGAGAACTTTGGTCACTACAAGGGCTTGAAGATGGTGTTCATGGGCGATGCACGCAACAACGTTGCCAACTCGCTGATGGTGGTTTCGGCCAAATTGGGTATCAACTTCGTGGCTTGCGGTCCTAAGGACAACATGCCCGACGAGAAACTCGTTGCCACTTGCCGCGAGATTGCAAAGGAGCATGGTTGCACCATCACCCTCACCGACGACGTTAAGGAAGGCACCAAGAATGCCGATGTTATTTACACCGACATCTGGGTGTCGATGGGTGAGCCCGCCGAGCTGTGGGAGAAGCGCATCAAGCTGCTGAGCCCCTATCAGGTTAACGATGAGGTGATGGCCAACGCTAATCCCAAGGCTATCTTCCTGCACTGCCTGCCTTCGTTCCACGACCTTGAGACTTCGGTAGGTCGTGACATCTACGAGAAATTTGGCTTGAAGGAGATGGAGGTTACCGACAAGGTGTTCCGCAGCCCACAATCCAAGGTGTTTGACGAGGCCGAGAACCGCATGCACACCATCAAGGCCGTGATGTACGCAACACTGAAATAATTATTTTAGGAGATGACAAGAAAACAAGATGACAAGATTAAACACCCTTCTCGTTTTCAAGTGTCTTGTCATCTTGTTTTCTCATTTCTTGTCCTCTTGTTTTCTTGTTTTCTTAAGAATAAAATTATGAGCAAACGACTAGTAATAGCCCTGGGTGGCAACGCTCTGGGCAAGACCCCTCAAGAGCAGCTCGAACTGGTTAAGGGCACTGCCTCTACCATCGTTGACCTCGTTGAGGAAGGTTATGACGTAGTGATAGGGCACGGCAACGGTCCACAAGTGGGAATGGTGAACCTCGCATTTGAGTACAGCGCCAATAACGGCGGTGGCACTCCGGCGATGCCCTTCCCCGAGTGCGGTGCCATGACTCAAGGCTACATAGGCTATCACCTGCAGCAGGCCGTAGAGCGCGAGCTCGCACGCCGTGGCATCAACAAGCCCTGTGCTGCCGTGGTGACCCAGGTGGTTGTTGACCGCAGCGACAGCGCTTTCCAGAACCCCACCAAGCCCGTGGGCATGTTCTACAGCAAGGAAGACGCCGACCGCATCGTGGCCGAGACTGGCTACACCTTTGTGGAAGATGCCGGGCGCGGCTATCGTCGCGTGGTGCCCTCGCCCATACCAGTGAAGATTGTGGAACTCCCCGTGGTTGAGCAACTAGTGGGCCTGCACAGCGTGGTAATCACCGTGGGCGGTGGTGGCATCCCTGTGGTGGAGAACGGCCCTGGCGACTACGAGGGCGTGGCAGCTGTTATCGACAAAGACCGTGCCAGCGCCAAGCTCGCGCTCGACCTCAATGCCGACATGCTCGTCATCCTCACTGCCGTTGAGAAAGTGTCGATCAACTTCAACAAGCCTAACCAGCAAGACCTCGACCGCATGACCATCGCCGAGGCACGCCAGTACATCGCCGAGGGACATTTCGCCCCTGGCAGCATGCTGCCCAAGGTGGAATCGTGCATCAGCTTCGTGGAGAACACCACCGGCGGCACTGCCCTCATCACCTCGCTCGACAAAGCTCGCGAGGCGCTCAAGGGCAACACCGGCACAATCCTTGTGAAAGAGTAACACACTCTATATCACCACTTAATGAGTGCGAGCACCACACCAGTGATGCCCGCACTCCTTTTTCAAGCTCAACTAATGGATCCACACAAAAAAAAAGCACACGAATTAAACGAATTACAACGAATTCCAATTTATTGATATTAACTGAACCCGTTGGCGGAATTAAGTTGACAGTGAATTTTTATGAAACATGTTGGATCCCAGGCGTTAGCGTCGAAGACGCTGGGCGGGTCGAAGACCCGACTTCTATGCTAAGACTATGGGCAGGTGGAAACCGAAAAAAAAGCAAATATTTGGTTTTTAATGAAAAAACCCTTTACTTTGCGAAGTTGGACTCCACAAAAACAATTAATTATGAAAATCAAGTTATATATTATTCTAATTTTGGCATTTGGAATGTATGGATTAACATGCCATGCTCAATCTGCAAATGAGAACAAGCAAGCAGTAACTTCCGAAGATTTTACTGTAAACAGTGTAACATTTAAGATGATTCATGTTGAAGGAGGAACCTACACAATGGGATCAAATGAAGAGGTCTTTGTAGTTTTACCAGAACCCACCTGTGTGGCAAATCCAAAGGATTTTGAATTGGAAAATCCAGAACATGAGGTTACTATATCATCTTTTTATATTGGTCAAACTGAGGTTACACAAGAACTGTGGATTGCTGTTATGGGATTCAATCCGAGCTACTTTAACAGCACAGGTAATCCAGATTATGAATCAAGCCATGAATTCGATTATGGCACAAATCTTCAACGACCAGTTGAGCACGTCTCTTGGGACGATTGTCAGGTTTTTATCAATAAACTTAATCAGTTGACTGGAAAAAACTTTCGTCTGCCTACCGAGGCAGAATGGGAGTATGCTGCACGTGGTGGTAACAAGAGTCAAGGACATGAATACTCTGGTAGCAAAGATTTTTATGGTGTGGCATGGTGCATAGATAACATTCCAACTACAAAAAAAGATTCCCAAAAATATGGAACACAGCCTGTCGCTACTAAAAAATCAAATGAGTTAGGCATCTATGATATGAGTGGCAATGTTATTGAATGGTGCAACGATTATTGGGATGAGAGTTATTATAAATCTTCACCAAAAAAAGATCCAAAAGGTCCTAAAAAAGGAAAATATCGCATAAGCCGTGGAGGTGGATGGGGAGGTCCTGGTCAATTAAGCAAAGTTAATGATCGAGCTTATTTTGAACCTACAGAACGTGGACGTGCTCTTGGATTTCGTTTAGCTTTATAGTAATTTAGGTAGTTTTCAAAAAATATTAGTAGTCCGCATAGCTTGATGAGCCAATTGCGGACTTATTTAATGTGTCGTCAGCAATTATGCATTGCTATGATCATCGGCAAGCCGAAACGCCCTCAAATCCCACCCCTCATAGCGACAAGTCGCCTCCCTCAAAACACCGTGCAATGGTCACGCAGGACTGCTTACTAGTATCAATGGCGCCGCCGTGCCACCGCCGTCGGTTACGCTGTCGTGAAAGTGCTGCCCATGACCTGCCGCAACTCCGCTACGCGATAGCGAGTGGAATAAGTGTCAAAATGAAACAATGGGGTCAGACCCCGTTGTTTCAAAAATCGGCCGAAGGCTGACATCTGAGTAACTTCCTTTGACACTTGTGAAGCGAGCGATAGCGAGCGGAATAAGTGTCAAGGGGGGCCATGACAACTACTAACATGTCGCCAGCGGCGACCCCACTGCTTTATCGGACAATAATGATTTGTCACACCATCAGTACGCCCCACAAAGTATACATTTCCAACGCGGCAACAAAAATTTTCATCATTAATATTGTTTAGGTTAAAAATAATCCATATCTTTGCCAAATCTAAAGTACAACATTAGATTTGTCCGGCAATAATTTAACACTATGTATTCAAGAATATTAGAAAACGAACTTTTAAGACTGAAAAGCATTTTCAATGTTGTTACCGTAACTGGACCACGGCAATCGGGAAAGACCACTTTATGTAAAATGGTGTTCCAAAGCTATCATTATATCAACCTTGAAGATGAAATCACAGTAAGTGAGCTTGAGCTAAACAAAAAGTCTTTTATTGAAAGATACAGCTCAGGACTTATCATTGATGAAGTGCAACGCATGCCAGATATTTTGAGTGCTGTCCAGGTGGTAGTTGATGAAAATCCACAGTCAAGCATTGTACTAACTGGCAGCAATAATTTACTTCTATCACAAAAGGTTTCTCAATCGCTCGCAGGCCGTACAGCAGTCGTCACATTATTACCTTTCTCTATAGGAGAACTGTCCGAGGAAGACAGAATGGCCGATGAATTTGAGATGATGTTTAAAGGTTTTTATCCTGTTGTGTGGGCACAAAACAAACCAGCAACCGATGTATATCGCCAGTATTATAACACTTACATACAGCGAGATGTATTTCAAGTGATGAACATAAGGCGGTTGAATGAATTCCGAAAGTTTCTCGTCATTTCCGCTTCCCGCATTGGCTGTGAATTTAATGCTCAAAGTATTGCAAATGAATTGGGTGTTGCGTTACCCACTATTCAAGAATGGACTAATTTGCTTGAAGCCACTTATGTAGCTTTCCGTCTAAATCCTTTTTATCGTAACATAGGAAAACGCCTTGTTAAAACTCCAAAATTCTATTTCTATGACGTAGGCTTAGTCTGCTATCTATTGGGGATAAAAAATGTTCAGCAATTAGAAACACATCCGCTCCGTGGCCAAATCTTTGAAAACATGGTTATCGGTGAATTGGTAAAACACCAGTTCAATCATGGAATGGATAATAATTTGTTCTTCTATCGAGATAAAGGTCAACACGAAGTCGATGTTATCATCGATGATGGCTTGCAAGACTTGAAAGCCTATGAGATTAAATTGTCACCTGTTTCACATCCTGATTTCTATAAAAATCTCAATTACTTCAAGTCACTATTTGAAAAAGAGACTAAAATTACTCAAGTAATCAACACTGGAGCAACCAGCTTAAATGACTCTTTCACTGGCCATATCAATTACAAGGATTTAGATTTAGCATTAGACACAACAGACCGTTAAATCCCAATGATTTATTTAAGGTGGGTTCTATAAATTAAGAAAAAGTAAAAAATGTTTTGGTTGTATTTTGTTTTATGCCGGCATCTTTTTATCTAAAGTCTTGAAATGTAGCCCGCTACTATTCTTCGACTTTGAATAAAAACCTGCTCGACATAAATCCAAAATTCATCTCAATTAATTTATAGAACCCACCTTAAGTCTAGTAGCTATGCCGTCAAAATCACGTCAAGAAAAGCCATAAAACAAAAGTCCGACAACCACTGATTATCAGTTGATTATCGGACTTCATAGTGCCCAAGAAAGGACTCGAACCTTCACGCCTCGCGGCACACGCACCTGAAACGTGCGCGTCTACCAATTCCGCCACTTGGGCTTTTGCGGTTGCAAAGGTAGTGATAATTTTTAAACTGGCAATAGTTTTTGCAAAAAATCACGAAAAAAAATCGCCAAAAGCCATTTTTTGACACTACAATAGGCGTTATTGGCAAGAAAAGTAGTACCTTTGTAGATTATTTCGCCTAGTCATTAACTAGGGCGGATTTTTGTGAAAAACTAATATGAGCGAAGACAACAAAAATAAAAACAAAAAACAAGACGACGAGTCAATCATCAACCAGGCGGCAAGCGAGGAATACCGCTATGGCTTCGTGAGCGACTTCGAGACCGACGTCATCCCTAAGGGCCTCAACGAGGATGTGGTGCGACGCATCAGCGCTCTCAAGAACGAGCCCGAGTGGCTGCTGGAGTTCCGCCTCAAGGCGTTCCGCCACTGGCAGACCCTGAAGCTGCCCAAGTGGGGCAAGGTGAACATGCCCGACATCGACTTCCAGGCCATCAGCTACTATGCCGCACCGCAGACCAAGAGCGGCGACAAGAAGGAGATAGACCCCGAGCTCAAGAAGACCTTCGACAAGCTGGGCATCCCCCTCGAGGAGCAGAAGCGCCTGAGCGGAATGGCGGTTGATGCCGTGGTCGATAGTGTGAGCGTGCACACCAGCTACCGTGAGCGTCTCGCCGAGCTGGGCGTGATTTTCTGCTCTATCAGTGAGGCAGTGAAAGACTACCCCGACCTCGTGCGCAAATATATGGGCACTGTGGTGCCTTATACCGACAATTTCTTTGCCGCCTTAAACTCGGCAGTGTTCAGCGACGGCTCGTTTGTCTATATCCCCAAGGGCGTGAGATGCCCCATGGAGCTGTCGAGCTACTTCCGCATCAATGCGGCACAGACGGGGCAGTTTGAGCGCACACTCATCGTGGCCGACGACGACTCCTATGTGAGCTACCTTGAGGGCTGCACAGCCCCCATGCGCGACGAGAACCAGCTGCACGCCGCCATAGTGGAGATTATCGTTGAGGAGCGCGCCGAGGTGAAATACAGTACGGTGCAGAACTGGTATCCTGGCGACAAGGACGGCAAAGGCGGTATCTACAACCTCGTGACTAAGCGCGGAATATGCCGCGGCGACCACAGCAAGCTCTCGTGGACACAGGTGGAGACCGGCAGCGCCATCACCTGGAAATATCCCAGCACCATCCTCAAGGGCAACAACACCGTGGGCGAATTCTACAGCGTGGCGCTCACGCGCAACTACCAGATGGCCGACACCGGCACCAAGATGATACACCTGGGCCGCAACTCGCGCTCCACCATCGTGAGCAAGGGCATCAGCGCCGGCCACAGCGAGAACAGCTACCGAGGCATGGTCAAGGTGGCTCCTAACGCCACTAACTGCCGCAACTACACCCAGTGCGACAGCCTGCTGCTGAGCGACACCAGCGGTGCACACACCTTCCCCGTGATAGAGGTGGGCAACGACTCTAGCATCGTTGAGCACGAGGCCACCACGAGCAAAATCAACGAGGATCAGATTTTCTACTGCAACCAGCGCGGCATCAGCACCGAGGATGCCGTGGGGCTCATCGTCAACGGCTATGCCCGCGACGTGATGAAGAAGCTGCCCATGGAGTTTGCTGTCGAGGCCCAGCGCCTGCTCAGCGTCTCGCTCGAAGGCAGCGTGGGGTAAAATCAATGCACAATGCTCAATGCTCAATGCACAATGCTCAATGCTCAATGCTCAATGCACAATGCTCAATGCACAATGCTTAATGCTCAATGCACAATGCTTAATGCTAAATGCATAATTGATAATGAAATTTAATCTCTAGAAAATCTAGAACTTCTAGATAATCTAGAATATCTAGAAATATTTTAACAATGCTTACTATTAAAGATTTACACGCCTCCATCGAGGGCAAGGAGATATTGAAAGGCGTGAACCTCACCGTTAAGCCCGGCGAGGTGCATGCCATCATGGGACCTAACGGCAGCGGCAAGAGCACACTGAGCGCTGTGCTCACTGGCAACCCAGCCTACACCGTCACTGGCGGTGAGGTAGAATTCTACGGCAAGAACCTGCTCGAGCTTAGTCCCGAAGACCGCGCTCACGAGGGCATCTTCCTGAGCTTCCAGTATCCCGTGGAGATTCCTGGCGTGCTGATGAACAATTTCATGCGCACTGCCATCAACGAGAAGCGCAAATATCATGGGCAGGAGCCCATCAGCGCTACCGACTTCCTCAAACTCATGCGTGAGAAGCGCGCCATCGTCGAGCTCGACAACAAGCTCGCGTCGCGTGCTGTGAACGAGGGCTTCAGTGGCGGCGAGAAGAAGCGCAACGAGATTTTCCAGATGGCAATGCTTGAGCCACGCCTCTCAATTCTCGACGAGACCGACAGCGGCCTCGACATCGACGCACTGCGCACCGTGGCAAGCGGCGTGAACCGCCTCAAGAGCGCCGACAACGCTACCATCGTCATCACCCACTACCAGCGCTTGCTCGACTATATCAAGCCCGACCAGGTGCATGTGCTCTACAAGGGGCGCATAGTCATGACTGGCGGACCAGAGCTCGCTCTCGAGCTCGAGGAGAAAGGCTACGACTGGATTAAGGAACAAGTTGACAACAACCAGCTATGAACAACGCCCTAAAGCAATATATAGAACTTCACGACGAGCATCGCGACGCCATTGAGCGGCTGGCACCGGCACCACTAAATGCCATGCGCAAAAAGGCAAGGCAGGCTTTAGAGGCCGCTGTGCTACCTCGCAAGGGCAGCGACGACTATGAGGCTACCGACCTCAATGCGGCACTAGCCCCCGACTATGGTGTGAACATCAACCATGTCGATCTGTCGAGAGAATCAACCACCAAGTTCCGCTGCGAGGTGCCCAACTTGAGCACATGCCTCTACTATGTGTTTAACGACACCTTCCGCCCTAGCTCCACTGCCGGCAAGAGCGGCGACAACGCCAGCGTGGAATCGTTCCAGACCACTAAGCATCGCGAAGTGCTCGAGAAATACTATGGCAGCGCCGCCAGCCTCTCTAACCCCTGCACCGCGCTCAACACCTTGCTGGCACAGGATGGCGTGCTCATTTATATCCCCAAGGGCTCACACACCACACGCCCCATTCAGCTGATAAACGTCTTCGACGCCAATGCCCGCCTCATGGCGGTGCGCCGCGTGCTCATCGTGCTCGAAGATGATGCCAGCGCACAGGTGCTCGTGTGCGACCACACCAAGGGCGACCAGCAGTACCTGAGCCTGGAGACGGTGGAGGTGATAGCTGGGCGCAACGCACATCTCGACTACTACCACATGGAGGAGAGCGACATGCACACCACTCGCCTGTCGCAGCTGTGGGTGCGCCAGCAAGAGGGCAGCAACGTGCTCATCGACGGCATCACGCTCACCAACGGCTACACACGCAACGACTACCGCATCGACGTTGACGGTGAGCACTGCCACACCCAGCTGCTGGGCATGGCAATAGCCAGTGGCGAGCAGCACGTGGATAACCACACGCTCATCAACCACAACGCGCCTCGCTGCCAGAGCAACGAGATGTTTAAATATGTGCTCAACGACAACTCGGTGGGAGCCTTCGCCGGCAAGATTCTTGTTAAGCCTGGCTGCCCAAAGATCGACGCCTATCAGGGCAACCGCAACATCGTGGCATCGCCCACGGCACGCATGCACACTAAGCCACAGCTCGAAATCTACACCGACGACGTAAAATGCTCGCATGGCTCTACCATAGGTCAGCTCGACCAGGAAGCCCTGTTCTACATGCAGACGCGTGGCATCTCGCTGCCCGTGGCACAGAAGCTGCTGATGCAGGCCTTTATGAGCGACGTGATCGATGGCGTGCGCCTCGACACCCTGCGCGACCGCTTGCGCCACCTCGTGGAGATGCGCCTCAGTGGCGACGCCATGATTTGCGAGACTTGCGAACTGAAGAAATAATCCTTTCTACCACAATCGAAACAATGAATATCTATCAATTAAGAGAGCAATTTCCCATCCTGGACCGAAAAATCGAGGGAAAGCCACTGGTGTATCTCGACAACGCCGCCACATCACAAACCCCGCGTTGCGTGGTAGAGACCATCAACGACATGTACTATAACCACAAGTCAAATGTGCATCGCGGCGTGCACACCATCTCACAAGAGGCAACCGAGATTATGGAAGCTACAAGAGAGAAGGTGCGCCAGTATATCAACGCTAAATCAACCAGCGAGATAATCTTCACCCGAGGCACCACCGAGGCCATCAACCTCGTGGCATCGTCCTATGGCGACAGCCTCTACACTGGCGACGAGATAGTGCTCACCGTGATGGAGCACCACAGCAACATCGTGCCCTGGCAACTGCTGCAACGCAACAAGCGCCTCAAAATTCATGTGGTGCCCATCGACAGCAACGGCGACCTCGACATGAACGCCTATGAAGACCTATTCACTGAGAACATCAGGTTTGTGGCGGTAACTCACGTCTCTAACGTGCTCGGCACTATCAACCCCGTGAAGCAGATGGTGCAGATTGCTCACCGCTATGGCGTGCCAGTGCTCATCGACGGTGCACAGGCGGCTCCTCACATGAAAATCGACGTGCAAGACCTCGACGCCGACTTCTACTGCTTCTCAAGCCACAAGATGTATGGGCCCGCTGGCATTGGTGTGCTATATGGCAAGGAGAAACTCTTGAGCCGCATGGTGCCCTACCAGGGTGGTGGAGAGATGATTGGCAACGTGTCGTTTGAAAAGACCACTTTTGCCGAATTGCCATTCAAGTTTGAAGCTGGCACCCCCGACTTCGTGGGCATCGCCGCCTTTGGCGCTGCCATCGACTTCATCAACTCGCTGGGCATCGACAACATCGCCAGCCACGAGCAGCTGCTGCTCGATGCTGCTACCAGCCAGTTAATGGATATTGAAGGAATGCGCATCTTTGGCACCAGTGCCACCAAGGAAGGCGTGATCTCGTTCCTCGTGGGCGACATCAACAGCTACGACATGGGCCTACTGCTCGACAAGCTGGGCATTGCTGTGCGCACCGGCCACCACTGCGCCCAACCACTGATGAAGCGCTTGGGCGTGACTGGCACCGTGCGAGCCTCATTTGCACTCTACAACACCCTCGAGGAGGTCAACGCCTTCACCCAGGCCGTGGCTCGCGTGGCCAAGATGTTCTAATATCTATTTGGATAAATAACACAGGATTTTTCCTTGATTACGCAGGTTTGCGTAACGCAAATTTGCATAATCAAGGAAATCTTCTTATCTTTGTTGATCTTGTAACAAGCAGTAATGGGCAATACCGCATTTATGATTATTTCCTGTTTTATTGGTTAAATAAAAAATAGAAAACAAGAACTATCCAATAGTATAGTTTTCTTGAGATTTTAATAAAAAGTCGCAATATTGTCACAAGAATCGCTTATCTTTGTGACAATATTACTTTTATATGAGAACTTATAATCTTCCAACTATTATGAAAACATTTAAATGCCTTTTTGTGACATTAGTGCTTGCGATATTTACTTTTTCATTGTCGCTGCCCGCTACGGCACAAGATATTAGATTTGTAAAAGAAGGCAAGTGCCATCAGGTAGATAGCAAAATCCGCTTTAATGACTTTTATGGTGAAGTTAAGATTCGTTGCAGCTTTGAAGAATTCGACTCCTTTGAGTTTGTTGATCTTGACACAGAGATTTATGAGGACGACCTCATCAAGACTGAGGAAGAATCGGGAGCGATTTTAGGCCTGGAGGACATGAGTACCTATATCATCTATCCAGAAACTAGCCTGATTATTCACACTGAGGAAGCAAATATCTCAAAATGGGAAATGATAATTGGCACCATGCTCACGAATATAAAGAAAATGAGCGAAGGAAAGAGCCTTGAAGTTGAGATGTCGCAGTGTGTGTGTGGCATAGAAGGCACCATCGTGGTGTTTGAGGAGACTGGCAGCGCGTCGAAGGTGTGGCTGCTTGCAGGCAAGGCCACAGTGAATAATAAAAATACTGGCAAAAAGATTGTGCTTAAAGCTGGTCAGAACATTACCTGCATTGGCAGTGACACACAACTGAAAAAGTTTAATATTGAGAGCGCCGCCAAGAAGTTTGGCATTCCAATGGACCACATAACAAACCACTACACCAACAAGCCCATCAGTAAGATATCGGCAAAGGACTTCTGCAAGCCCTCAAAATCCAACAAAGGGACAAAGGCAGTCAAGAAATGCAAGGTAAAAGGCGTAGAATTCTCTATGGTGAAAGTGGAAGGTGGCACGTTTACTATGGGGGCGACTAAAGATCAAGGCAGCAACAACAGCAACCAGCGACCCACTCACAAAGTATCGTTATCTACTTATTACATAGGAGAAACCGAAGTCACGCAAGAGCTATGGCAGGCGGTGATGGGAAATAACCCCAGCAAGTTCAAGGGAGCCAAACTGCCGGTAGAGAACGTCAGCTGGAATGACTGCCAGCAGTTCATCGCCAAGCTCAATAAACTCACAGGCAGGAGGTTCCGTCTGCCCACCGAGGCCGAATGGGAATTTGCAGCACGTGGCGGTAATTCTAGCAAAGGCTACAAGTTCGCCGGCAGCAACAACCCTGATAACGTGGCTTGGCACCAAGGAAACAGCGGCAACAAGCCCCATAACGTGGGAACAAAAAAGGCTAATGAGCTTGGAATCTACGATATGAGCGGCAACGTGTGGGAATGGTGCCAAGACTGGTTCGGCAGTTATTCTTCCAGTGCACAGACCAACCCCAAGGGACCCTCATCGGGCACCGACCACCTCAACCGTGGCGGAGCATGGTGCCATGAGTCCAAATTCGCCCCCGTCTTCTTCCGCGGCACCTCGGGCAAGCCCGACCGCAAAGTCGATAACCTCGGCTTCCGCCTAGTGCTCGAGCCATAAACAACGCAAGTTCTTTGTGTTTACTATCTAATAATCATGGGTCACCAGCAAAGACCTGTGTTTAATGTTGATGAGTCCATGAGCGTCGAAGATGCTAAGTGCCTCGATAGAGGCTATTTATTACTAAGACCATGCAAGAGGGTCGAAGACCCTCGCAGCTTGGTCCTTGCGCCATCTAATGAAAAAGTGCCTCGTTAGAGGAACTTCATCGCCACAGTTGCCAAGCCTGTGGTGGAAGTTCCTCTTCGAGGCACTTTTCGTAAGATTCAGCAGGGACCAAGCTGCGAACCCCTTTGGGGTTCTTGCATGGTCTTGCGATTGAAGTCGGGTCTCCGACCCGCCCGGCATCTTCGATGCCCAATGTCTCAACCTAACACAGGTTTTTGCAGGTGTCCCCATTTAATTCCTCTATATAACAAAGCCAGCGCCCACCCAAGGATGCTGGCTTTGCTGTTTTCTTTCAAGGCATGTCGCCCGACCATCCATGGCCCAGGTCCCAATGCTCGTCATACACAAATTCAAAATAGGGCAACGAAAATTCTTCTTCAAGCAGCCGGGTAAGCTCTTCTTGGATAGGCTCTGCCCAATGCCCCACAAGCACTATGAATTTATCAATATTCCATGCCACTCGGCCACGAGGTATCTGAGTGTAGTCACCCTTAAATTTTGTGGCTTCATGCTTGGCCTGAGCACGGAAATATTCTTTAGCCCACACCTGGCGATGCAGATGCGGGTAATTGATAAATGGCAAACCTTTCTCGGCAGCATCTTCCACTTGCCTGGGAGTAAGCTCTTCCTTTCGCACTCCAAATAACGTGTGGTCTTCAAGGTCAAACCAGAATATTCCCACGCAAGGCATTTGCTCGTCAAAGGCCTTCATGCTTTCCATTTGAGCTTTATGTTCCTGCTCCGACAGAGTTGACATCATAATCGTTGTGTGTTTGTTTTAATGTAGTTACAAAGGTAATACAAAACTTTTCAATTTTCAAAAAAAAAGTTTCATTTTGCAACAAAGCCAGCGCCCTGTGTGGATGCTGGCTTTGCTGTGATATGTTGAGTGAAAAAACACCTGCGGCGGGTTACGTGTCGAGCGTGGCGTAGGTGGCGTTCTCCTCGATGAACTTACGGCGGGGAGCCACATCCTCGCCCATGAGCATGGAGAAGATGCGGTCGGCCTCGGCGGCGTCGCTGATGTTCACGCGCTTGAGCAGGCGGTGCTCGGGATCCATAGTGGTCTCGCGCAACTGCTCGGGGTTCATCTCACCCAGACCTTTGAATCGCTGCACGCGCACGTTCTTCTCCTCGCCACCAGCATACTTGTCGATGAACTGGCGCACCTGCATGTCGTCCCAGCAATATTCCTGGATATTGCCCTTGATGGCACGATAGAGCGGTGGAGTGGCGATGTAGAGGTAGCCGTTGTCGATGATGGGGCGCATGCGGCGATAGAAGAAGGTCATCAGCAGCGTGGCGATGTGCGCGCCATCGACATCGGCATCGGTCATGATGATGATGCGGTGGTAGCGCAGCTTGCTGAGGTTGGCCTCCTTGGGGTCTTCTTCGGTGCCTATGGTAACACCCAGGGCACGGAAGATGTTGACTACCGATTCGCTCTCAAACACCTTGTGGTCCATAGCCTTCTCTACATTAAGGATTTTACCGCGCAATGGCATGATAGCCTGATAGGTGCGGTCACGGCCCTGCTTTGCCGAGCCACCTGCCGAGTCACCCTCCACGAGGAACAGTTCGCACAGTGCTGGGTCTTTGCAGGAGCAGTCAGCGAGTTTGCCAGGAAGTCCACCACCTGCCAGTGGCGACTTGCGCTGCACCTTGGCGCGTGCCGTCTCGGCGGCATGGCGCGCAGTTGCGGCAAGGATAATCTTCTCCACTATAGCCTTGGCCTGCGTGGGATGCTCCTCGAGATATACGTTCAGCGCCTCGCGCAGACTGGTCTCCACAGCGCCAATCACCTCGGTGTTGCCGAGCTTGGTCTTGGTCTGGCCCTCAAACTGCGGCTCCAGCACCTTGACCGAAATCACGGCAGTAAGGCCTTGACGGAAGTCCTCGGGCTTGATCTCCACCTTCACCTTGTCGAGCATCTTGCTGTCCTCGGCATATTTTTTGAGCGTGGAGCCTAGTCCGCGACGGAAACCGGTGAGGTGGGTACCGCCCTCAATGGTGTTGATATTGTTGACAAACGAATAGATGTTCTCGTTAAACGAAGTGTTGTAGGTCATCGCCACCTCAACGGGGATGTCGCCCTTGTTGGTGTTGATGTGAATAACATCGTCGATGAGCGACTCCTTGGTAGCGTCGATGTAGCGCACAAACTCGTCGAGACCGGTGCTGCTATAGAACTCCTCGCTGTGAGGATTGCCATTCTCGTCCTTCTCACGAAGGTCGGTGAGGATGAGTTTCACACCAGCGTTGAGGAACGCCAGGTCGCGCAGGCGAGTGGCGAGAATGCGGTATTCATAGATGGTGGTCTGGGTAAAAATCGAAGCATCAGGGTGGAACTTCACGGTGGTGCCATGCTCGTCGCCACAATCACCAATAATGTGCACCTCGCTGGTGGGCTTGCCGTAGGCATACTCTTGGCAGTAGATCTTGCCACCACGGCGCACCTCTGCGCGCAGATAGTCGCTCAAGGCATTGACGCAGCTCACGCCCACACCATGCAAGCCGCCCGACACCTTGTAGGAGCCTTTGTCGAACTTGCCGCCAGCATGGAGCACGGTCATCACCACCTCCAGGGCGCTCTTGTGAAGCTTCTCGTGCTCATCGACGGGGATGCCACGGCCGTTGTCCTTCACGATAATGGAGTTGTCCTCGGTTATTGTCACCTCAATGGTGTCGCAAAATCCTGCAAGTGCCTCGTCAATAGAGTTGTCAACCACCTCGCTAACAAGGTGGTGCAGACCCTTGACACTTGTGTCGCCAATATACATGGCAGGACGCTTGCGCACTGCCTCTAGGCCCTCAAGCACTTGTATGTTATGCGCCGAATACTTTTTCTCTTCTTGTTCTTCGTGTTCTCTAATTTCTTCGCTTGTCATATATCAAAATTTTCTTTAGTCACTTTTCACTGAGCAACACCATCAAAACTCCTGCTTAACAACAGTTTACAACCATTCATTCATGGCCTTTAGAGGCATTGCGCTAAAAGCATACAAAATTACAAAAAAATGCCCATTTAGCATGATAATTAAATCATAAAAAAAGTGAATAATTAGCGTGTTTTTCAACATAATCTATATTTTTGCACTATGATGTACTTTAAAGGCATTTTGCTGCTGTTTTTAGCGCTGTGGGGCACAGCCACTGGCACATGTGCCAACGACTGTTATGACCATCTCGACGAGTTGATTTCTCGTCACGACGCCCTTGTGGCAAGCAAGAAAGCTGCCATCAACCGAGTCAAGAAGACCCTCCCGGCGCCCAGCACCGACCCGGCAGTGCTTAACACAGAGTATGAAATCAACAGCAACATCTATCGGGAATATGTCGAGTTCCAAAACGACTCGGCACAGAAGTATGTGCGTCGCAACATCGACATCGCCAATCTCCTGGGCGACAACGCCAGAGCCATCGACAGCAAGCTATGCCTGGTGCACCTGCTCAACAAGGCCTATCTGCTCGAGGAAGCCGAAACGCTTGTCCACGACATCGACACCACAAGCATGAGTCGAGACCAAAAGCTGTTTTATTACAAGATTCTGTCAGACATGTGCATGTTCAGGATGGAATTCTACAAGGGCAGCAGCTACGAGAAAGTATATCAGCAGCAACTCACCAACTACCGGCTCAAGATTGCCACACTCTCTGAGCCAGGAAGCGAGCGCAACACACTTTATCGCGCTAACTACCTCAACGACACGGGCAAGACACGCGAAGCCACCCAGCTACTAGAGCAGATGCTAAAAGACTACCGCAGCGGCGACCGCACCTACTCGGTGATTACCAGTAGCTTAGCATACTATTACAGCAAGCTGGGCGACCGCCACAAGCAAAAACAGCTGCTCGCCATGAGTGCCGCCAGCGACATTGAGGGCTGCATCATGGAGAACTCTGCCCTGAGACAGCTCGCCGACCTGCTCTTCGACGAGGGCGACATCGACCGAGCCTACCGATACATCAACATCAGCGTGGCCGACGCCAACTTCTATGGCACGCGCCTGCGCAACGTGCAGGCCTCGCAACTGGTGCCACGCATCATCAACGCCTATCAAGAGAAGCAAGAGCACAACTATCGCACCATGCGCTGGCTCATCATCGCGCTGAGCGTGCTGGCGCTCACGCTAGTGGCAGGAATCATTGGCACCACCCTACTCTACCGCCGATACCGCCGCCTGAGCGACAGCCTGGGGCGCATCAACAACCGCCTCAACAGCACCGTCGAGCAACTGGAGACCACCAACCAGCAGCTGCAGGAGCGCGACAAAATCAAGGAGCAATATCTGGGACGTTTCCTCACCTTCAGCAGCATGCTCATCGACAAGAACGAGACACACCGCAAGACACTTAACCGCCTTGCCATGGAAGACCGTCTGAAGGAGCTGAAAGCGCAACTCAAGAGCCCCAATTTCGACTACGAGAACGCCACGATGTTCTACCAGAACTTCGACTCGGCGTTCCTCAACATCTATCCAAACTTTATCGAGGCCGTCAATAGCCTCCTCGAGCCGGAACAGCACATCGAGCCCAAAGATGGGGAGCAGCTCACACGCGAGCTCCGCATCCTAGCACTCATCAGGCTAGGCATCACCAGCAACAAAGAAATCGCTAGCATCCTGCGGGCCTCCATCGCTACCATCTACACCTACCGCTCACGCCTCAAAGCCCGCGCCAAGCGCAAAGACACCTTCGAGGACGACATAAAACGCATCCAGGCCCAGAGCCTTAACGGGTGTTAGAGTGTAATGCGCCGCATGCGGCATGCAAGTCGCTATAGGGTTCGTCGGCAACTACGCCCGAGTGGAGTTTCACCACAGATGTATAACATGCCCATCATACACAAAATGAAACATCGGGGTCAGACCCCGATGTTTCATTTTGCCTCTCCCAAGCCTCGCTGCGCGACTGCGTTGAAGGCTTTAGAGTGTCGTGTGTGGGGAAAAAGTGTGTTACTTCTGAGATACACGCACAGCACGCACGCTTTGGCCATAGCCTCGGCTATAGTTGCTCGTGCCCAAGGTGCCCGAACTGAAGTACATACTCCAGCTTCCGGAGCCATTGGCGTTAAGCGCATTAGACCAGCAGAAGCCGTCGGTTTCGTTTTTGAAGAGCGTGGTGTCCCAGCGGAAGCCAGCGGCGGGAAAGAACACCGACGCGCCATTGATGTTGCTGGTCAACAAGCAGCCTTTCACACCGTTTATCGTGGTCCATGTTTTTGTGCAGTTGTTGCGCAACTCATCTTGCTGCTCTTTTTGTGGGCATGCACCACTCTGGTCCCCAGTTGGCGGTAGCGGCATCATCCTCAGGGTCTAGCACGGTCTTGTTATCCACAATGCCATAGCTGGTCTTGGTGCAGTACTTGGTCATTGTGTTATAGCTGCCGTTACACCACTTGTAGGTGGTCCAGTTATAGATCTCTTTAGGTGTGGTCTCTCCCCAGGCGAAGTAGTCGCCATAATCCTCGGGACTTGTGGCACCAACGTTCATAGTAGCCCACAGCGTGCCGCTAGGCAGCCCCAGGTCAACGTAGTCATGACTGACAATGCTCGGAACATCAAGCAGGATATTGTAAATTAAAGTGATGTCGGCACTGGTGATATTGCCGTCGCCATCCACATCACCATTGACTATGCCACTGCTATCGCCACTGAGCAAGTAATTATAAAGCACAGTGACATCACCCACGGTGACATCACCATCGCCATCAACGTCACCATTGACAGCAGCACTAGCCATTACACTGCAAGTGGCAATGGCTAATAAAATAAGTAATAATTTCTTCATAATAGTTTAATTTTATAGAATTAATAATGTGAATGTTTTGCCACCACAAAGGTAATTACTTTTTTTAAACAATCATGAGAAAAGTAATGATTTTCTTTTGTGATGAGGGAAAAAGAGCAAAAATATAGTTTTGATTTTTAGACCGCCGTCCCCATATCACAAGTCTAATTTCCAAACTTTTACAATAAATATTTATTTTGATTTTGCACAAAAGGTATTTCTTTCTTTTATATAATGTGATAATTTTGCGGTGCCAATAGAGCAACAATTTTCATTAACCAAATAAAACCAACAAAAAAAATGAAGAAACACTTATTCTTATTTCTTGTTGCCATGATGCTGCTTGGCTGGAGCAGCACCCAAGCGCAAGATGTGGTTGAGGTGAACGCCTCGGCCACGCAAGTGACTCAAGACTTCGACGGCATGTGGGACAACACAGCCGGCGAAGCCACGCTCGCCATGCCCCAAGGATGGCGTGTGGACCGCAACATGACGGCGCCACGCACCGTGGGCACCTTTGCTAGTGCCGCGACCTCTGTTATGTACAGCGGCGGCACCAGCCTCGCCAGCAACGCCAAGAACGGCACCTGGAATTTCCTCTCGAGCAGCACTGCTGGCGATTGCTCGGTGGGCGGGCTCTCGACCACCGTTGATGGCGGCACTCGCTGCATCAACGTGATGACATGCGTGAAAAACGCTGGCGACGAAGCCATCACCAAGCTCAACATCGCCTACGACATTGAGAAATACCGCGATGGCGACAACGCCGCCGGCTTTGCCGTGCAGCTCTACACCTCGACCGACGGCACCACTTGGACCAGTGCCGGCGACGACTTCTACACCTATTTCGCTCCCGACGCTGCCACCGCCGGTGCTGCCACGGTGCCCATCAGCACCACAGCCATCAGCGGCAAGCAGCTCAAGGTGAACATCGCCGCTGGCGAGCAGCTCTACCTCGCCTGGAACATAAGCGTGGCAAGCGGTTCAAGTCCTAACAAGGCGATGGGGCTCTCTATTGACAATGTGGTTCTCGACGCCACCTTTGCCTCGCAAGACCAGAGTGCCTATATCTATGTGGAAGATGTGACCAAGTGGAGCGCGCTCTACATGAATGGCTCGCTGCCCGAGAGCAGCGCGGTGGTCAATGGCGTGAATTACAAGGTGTGGGCCATCGACATAGATGGTGCCAGCCACACTCTCGCCTTCACCGATGGCGGCAGCAATAGCCAGAGCTTTACCATCACCGCTGGCCGCGACTACTATCTTTGTCTAACCTCTACTGAGGTTACTGAAATTACCGACCCCGAGAACTACACTGGCTGGGTAGATCCTAGCCGCCCGCCTTTTGTGGCTTCGGGCATCTATCTGCGCGGTGAGGTCAACAGCTGGGGCGCTGTGGCCGAATGGGAGTTCAGCGACGAGGGCAATGGCACCTATGTGCTCTACGACAAGACTTTGAGCGGTGCCTTCAAGGTGGCCGACGCCAACTGGAGCAGCGCTTGCAACTATGGCAGCAACGGCACTTCGGTGATGATCGACACCCCCTACTCGCTCGTGCTTGGCACTAACGACAATATCTCATGTGGGGGCAATACATATATATGCAAGAAGATTATCCTCACCATCGCTAATGGCAGCGCCTCGCTGCTGCTCCAGAGCGATGACGACGAGACCGGCCTCACATCGGTGTATGTGATGGGCGACAACAACGGCTGGAACTACATGGACACCAGTGGCGAGTTACAGCTCACCGATAACAACATCTTCACCGGCCAAGTGACCATGAACGCTGGCGACGACGGCTATTGCCACTGGCGCATCTATCAGCGCCTGGGCATGGTGGGCGTGTGGGGAGCCGAGAACGACCTCACTGGCGACAACACCAGTGGCACTCTCGTTAAGGGGGCTACAGGCACCGTCTCGACCGCTGCCGGCACCTACGACGTGACCTTCAACCTCAGCACTGGCGAGTATAGCCTCGTCAAGAGCGCTTCCACTCCCACCACCATGACTCTGCAACCTGCCAGCGTGGTGCTCGTGCCCGAGCTGCCCGAGCAGGTGAAAGTGCTGTCGCTCAACAACAGCCTCATCTACTACAACGACCAGGATGCCGTGTTCAACGACATTGCCTCGGCTATGGGCAAGGACGCCACTTGGACCAAGCACACCCTGCTCGGCAAGTCGCTGCAGACCCACTGGGAAGAGGGCGACGGTGTAGCCGAGGACGGCAACCCTGGCGCCAAGATGCTCGTGCGCAGCCAGGCATGGAGCCACATCATCCTGCAAGAGCAGAGTTCGCTGCCACGCACTAACATCGAGGCCTTCCGCGCCAACGTGAAGCGCTGGGTAGATTACATTCGCGAGTATTGCCCCAACCCTAACGCCATCATCATCGTGCCCATCAACTGGGCCTACAGCGGCGACTGGAGCAACTACACCGCCTTCAACAGCACATTTGTCAAGAACTATCAAGACGTGGCACTCGACCTGGGTGTGACCCTGTGCCCCGTGGGGGTTGCTTATCAAGCAGTATATGACGCCGAGGGCGCCGACGGCACAAGCACCTGGTTCCTCGACGACCGCCACCCCACCCTCAAGGCCACCTACATGGCTGCCGCAATGGAATATGGCCTCATCTTTGGTGAAGACCCAGCATCTATCACCTACGCTCCCAGCGACCTGAGCGCCAGCGACGCGGCAAGCATGCGTGCCTATGCCAGCAACGCCCTCAACGGCTTCACTAACTATGTGGACCACACAGCCGGACAGGTACACTACAAGGTGACCGTGCGCGACCAGTTCGGCATGGAAATCGAGCCTGCCACCCCAGTGGTGATGACCCTTAGCGATGGCGGCTCTCTCGAGAACAGCGTGTTCACCAGCAATGGCACTAATGGCACCTTCAACGTGAACGCCACTACTGGCTCTTTCAGCCAAGACGCTACCGTAAAGGTGGCTGCTGCCGAGACCGAGGTTGTGGTTTATCCAGCCATCGAGCTCAACGAGCAGACTCTCAACGCCAGCGAGAACTTCAACGCTATGGGCGATGGTGCCACCGCCACCCTGCCCCAGGCATGGCGCATCGACCGCCAACTCACCGCACCACGCACCGTGGGGCGCTTCGACATGGCCGACACCGAGACCATGTATAGCGGCGGCGTGAACCTGCCCAGCAACGCCAAGAACGGCACCTGGAACTTTGGCGCCGACGACAACGGCGACCGCGCTCTTGGCGGCATCTCTACCGGTGTTGCCGACGCTACCCGCTGCGTCAACGTCTATGCTCACCTGCTCAACACCGGCCGCAAGAACATTGAGAACGTGAATGTGAGCTACAACGTGGAGAAATACCGCAAGGGCTCTAACGCCGCCGGCTTTGCCGTGCAGCTCTACTACTCGATTGACGGACGCAACTGGACCAGCGCCGGCGACAACTTCAGCACCTATTTCGCCCCCGACAGCGAGACGGCAGGTTACAGCAGCGTGCCTGGCGAAACAGTGGCAGTGAGCGACGTGCTCCCCGTGCCCATCGCACGCGGCTGCGACCTCTACCTGGCATGGAACATCACCGTGGCTAGTGGCGACGCTGCCAACGCAGCCATGGCCATTGGCATCGACGACTTCGCCATCGGCGGCGAGCTCCCCACCATCCCCGCCTCGAAGCACTACATCTATGTTGACGACCAGACTGGCTGGGACGCTCTTGGCCTCTACGCTTGGGGCGACAGCGAGCTCTTCGGCGCATGGCCCGGCGAGGCCAGCGTGGGCGAGGTGAGCTTCGACAAAGCAACAACCTACAAAGTGTTCCTCCTCAATACCGAGGGCGGCAACTACCACCTCATCTTCAACAACTGGAACAACGGCAAGCAGCTGCCCGACTATGACATCACCGCCGACCGCGACTACTACTTCCGCATCAACGAGAACGGCGTCACCGAGGTCGAGGTATCTACCGTCATTGAGAACGTGGCCGATGGCAAAACCGCCATCACCGTGAACGGCAACAGCGCCCACTTTCCCGGAATGATTGAGGTCTATAACATCAACGGCCAGCGAGTGGCTCAAGGCAACAACACCGTGAGCCTCGACAACCTCACTAAGGGTATCTACATCCTGCGCGCCACCCGCGGCAACCAGGTTACCACCCTCAAAGTGAAAAGATAACACTACATCCTCACCATAAAAAACACACACAACGAAGCCCCCGCGCGGCAACATCGCCACGCGGGTTTTTTTGTCACAATTCACATGTTAAGGTAAAACATTCACTTTTTTTTGTCTGTATTATTTTTTTATTGTAATTTTGCAAAAACTTTAATTATTTGTAATTTACAAAAATGTAAAAGATGAGATTCTACGATAGAACAGATGAGATAAAAGAGTTGAGGCGAATTGATGAACTAGCCAATAAACATGCTCAGTTCACAGTTTTATTGGGCCGCAGGCGCACAGGAAAGACGACACTCATGATGGAAGCGTTTAAAAAAGAACGTTATTTGTACTTTTTTGTAGGCAAAAAGGCTGAACAAATTCAATGTGAAGACTTTCAGCGTCAAACAGAGGCGGTATTGGGCACACACATTCATGGAAGGATAACGAATATCTCAACTCTAATAGAAGAAATTCTTATTTTCAGCAAGAAAGAAAAAGTCACACTTATCATTGATGAGTTTCAACGACTCGCCGAAATTGACGAAAGCATTATAAGCGACATTCAAAATGTGTGGGACAAGCATCAGCAGGAAGCAAAGATTCATCTTATTGCATGTGGCAGCATTTATAGCATGATGAAAAAGATTTTTGAGGACCACAAAGAGCCACTATTTGGTCGAAAAACAGCGAGAATCGATTTGAAGCCTTTTTCAACCAGTGTGTTGAAACATATTTTAAGCGACCACAACCCATCTTATACAAACGAGGATTTATTAATGCTCTATGCCATTACTGGAGGTGTGGCTAAATATGTAGCGCAACTCATGGATGAGGGCTGCAAGACTATGGACGACATGATAAAATGTGTGTGTAGGCCCTCTAGCATATTTCTTGAGGAAGGCACAGAACTTCTAGTAGGAGAATTTGGGCGTAAATATCAAGTTTATTATAGCATTCTTCAACTCATTGCATCGGGGTTGACCTCGCAGTCAGAGATTGACAGTGTAATTGAAAAGAACACAGGGCGTTATCTTGATACCTTAGAGAAAGAATATTCCCTAGTGAAAAAACTTAGGCCTATATGGGCAAAACCAAGTAGCATAGGTGTGAAATATTTTATTGACGATTGTTTTTTAATGTTCTGGTTCCGATTTGTAGAAAGCAATCGCTCAATAGTAGAATTAAGCAAGTACGACTTGCTTGAGAGCATTATACGCCAAGAGTATTATCAATACAGCGGATTTGTGCTTGAAAAATATTTCCGTCAACTATATGGAGAGAAAGACAAGGTGACAGAGGTCTCACGCTGGTGGGACAATAAGGGCAATAACGAAATAGACCTCATCGCATTAGAACGCACTGAACGGCATGCGACTGTCGCCGAAGTAAAGCGAAACATCCAAAAGTACAACAAAAACAAATTGGAGGAAAAATTTGAAAAAATAAAAAAACACCTACGTGGCTATAAAGTGGACTTGATAGGACTCTCTATTGAGGACATGTAGTTGTTCACATCACGTATAGCCCCCGCGCGGCGATGTTGCCACGCGGGGGCTATCTTCGTGATTATTGTGTTAATAATCTATTTACCTAATAATTATCACTTAACCACAACTTTCTTTCCGTTGTGGATGTAGATGCCGGGAACGGTTGGCATGCTGTTGTACTTAACACCCATCAGGTTGTAGTAAGCGTTGTCGGCCTTAGTTTCAACACCAACGGTGCTGATTGCGCTTGGATCCTCCTTGGTGACAATCATGAAAACTGCACCATTGAAGTCTCTCAGAACAGCTAGCTGAATGTTGTAAGTGCCAGCCTCTTCAACGCGGAAGTTTGCACCGCTGTTGCCTTGCACAGTCATGATACCTTGGCCCATGAGGTCGTTGTTGAGCAGGAAGTAGCCAACGTTGTTCTCGTCTTGGCCACCGAACCAGATAGTGCCATCTTCGTCGAAAGCAATAACCTTGAACTCGGCACCAGCATCGAGTTCAACACCTTCGAGTTTGTCGTTCTCGTCAAACGCTAAGCGACCACCCTCAGCGGTCTGGTTCCAGTCGTTGAAATCACCTACCAAGAAGAAACCTTCCTCTACTACAGGCTGCTCCTCCTCATAGGTGTAAGAAATCTCGGTAACAGGAAGCTCAACGTTAGTGCCGCAGCCGAGTGTGGCGGTAGCATTGGGCCAATCGGTGCCTTGAGCATAGTCGACGAAGCTCTCCCAGTTGTCGGTGTAGGTCATAGCCTTGCCGCGGATGCCCGAGGTGTAGAAGGGAGCATAGTCGCTGCCGCTAGTGCAGTTGTCGTCATCCTCGGCGTCGAAGACGATGGTAACTAGCAAGCTCTTGCCAGGGGTGAATTCGAAATCTACAGGGAACTCGATAGTACAGTCCTCACCATAGTACTCGACCAACTCAATGTCTAAACGATCCTCAGAGATTAGCTCGCCAAAGTCAAAGAACTGCTTAATGCCATCGTCATTTAAGGCAAACTCGGTAGCATCGATCTCCTGGAGATAAACCTTAGTGTTGCGAACAATCTCCTCAAAGGTCTCATTGTTGAACTTGAACTTCAGTCCAGTGATTTTCACGTTCTGCTTGCCATTGAGGTCGGTGAGCAAGTCGGGAGTGTAGATCATCTGAGTTCCAGTGTGAGCCAGGTAGAAATTGGTGGGTGCCATGTCAAAATAAGAGCCATTGTAGGTTGTGGCGTTGTCCCAATCGCCCACATTGATGGTGCCAGCCGTCTGAGCCTGAACACCAATCGCCAGTGCAGCAATCGCTGCAAGGATCATGTAAATTTTCTTCATAATAATAACGATTAAATGGTTAATAATTAATTATATGTATCTGCTTTGTAAAAAAGCACTGTCTTTATCATTTTCAGGATGCAAAGATATTATTTTCTGCCACCTGAAGAAATCGCTAAGTATAGGTAATTTCTACAATTTCACTAATTATACCTTGTGAACTATAAACGATAAACCATAAACCATAAACGATAAACGAAAAACTACCTCTTATACTTGAAGCTCGAGCCGCCGAGGAACTCTCGCATGATGCTTGTGGGCGGGATTTCCTTGTCATCAACAGGGATAAAGTAGTGTATGAACTTGAGCAGGCGGTGCGCTTCGGAATATTCTGGGCAGTTCTTGGGCACTGTGGCAAGGATGAGCTCGGCATAGGGTCGCAGCACGGCAAACTCGATGTTGAGCGCCGAGTTAAACATCATGTCGGCATTCTCCTGATAAGGCGCTATCCATTTCTCCTCGCTCTGGCACACGTTCTTCCAGTGGCTGATGGTCTCGCGCGCACTGAAGGCGCCCTTGTTGTAGTCGCGGATGATGCGTCGCAGCAGTCGGTTGTCGCTAGTGGGCACCCAGTTGTGGTCGTCGAGCGAGATGCTGGTGAGAGTAGAAATATACACCTTGAATTTTTTGTCGTCGGGGATGCGCTCGGTGAGCATGGGGTTGAGAGCGTGAATACCCTCGATGATGAGCACAGTGTCGTTCTTGAGCTTGAGCTTCTTGCCGTTGAACTCCCGCTTGCCAGTGACGAAGTTGAACTCTGGAATCTCCACACGCTCGCCATTCATGAGGCGGGTGAGGTGGTCTTCGAGCAGCTCGCAATCCACCGCCTTAATGTTGTCGAAGTCGAAGTCGCCGTTAGGCAGCAAGGGGGTGTCCTCGCGGTTGACGAAGTAGTCGTCGGTAGAGAACGACAGTGGTCGCAAGCCACACGCCAGCAGCTGAATCGACAATCGCTTGCAGAAGGTGGTCTTTCCCGAGCTCGACGGACCGGTGATAAGCACCAGACGGATGGGGTTCTCCTTGTCGCGGAAGCGGCGGTTGATTTCTTCGGCAATCTGCACTATCTTTTTCTCCTGCAATGCCTCGCTCACCTGAATGAGTTCGGAGGCAAAGCCATTGAGAATGGCCTTGTTCACGTCGCCGGCGTTGGACTGCCGCATGATCACGTCCCAGTGTACTTTCTCGGCAAACATCTCGAAGGTGTGTGGCATGTCGTGCATGGGCGAGAGCCTCGACGGGTCTTCCCAGTCGTGGGTGCGCAGCATCAAGCCGTCTTTATACCTTATCACATCCCACACCTTGAGGTATCCTGCCGAGGGCACCAGCGGGCCGTAGAAATAGTCGGCAGTGTCTTCTAGGGTGTAATAGTCGCTATAGATTTGTCCGCTCGACTCAAGCAGCTTCACCTTGTCGGCAAAGCCACGCTCGGCAAACACCTTGATAGCGGCCTCGGTAGTAGCCTCATGGCGGTGAAACACCATGTCGTTATCCACAATCTCGTGCATGCGTGCCCTGATGCGCGAGATGTCGTCGTCGGTGACCGGCTCTCCATTTTTCTTTCTAAGGTTGCAGTAGTAGCCCCCCGAGATGGGGTGCTCGATAAAGAGCTTGCTGCCAGGGCAAGTGTCGGTAGTGGCCTTATAGAGCACGAAGCACAGCGAGCGCACATAGGTTCGGTAGCCCGAGCCGCGACGAGCGTCCATAAATTCCACATCTCGGTTCTGGAAGAGCCTGAACTTGAGGCCCTGAGAGGCATTGTTTACCTTTGCCGAGACCACAGGATACTTAAATTGCAGCTCATCGGCAAAAGCGTTGTACACATCGAGTAGCGACGTTCCCTCCGGAAATTCTCGTGTCGCATTGTTGTTTTTACATCGGATTTGTAACATGGGGAGCAAATTTTAATTATATTATTTATCAATTACTTTCAAAGTGTTTCCATCAACGGTGAAATGGATGTCGTGGCCGGCGAAGCGCATGCCATAGACCTTAGTAGGGTCGTCGTGGTAGTGCGGCCGGGGGTCGAGGGCAAGAGTCTGCCGCAAAGCGTCGAGCTGCTTGGGCAAGAACTGTTGCGCCACTTCATCAGGAATATTCACATCAAGCTGTTGCCAATCATTGCTATCGACAAAGCCGCTGCGCGCCTCGGGGTGAGAGTCGGCATAGGCAACGTAAGGCTTGATGTCGTAGATGGGCGTGCCATCCATCAGGTCGGCACCGGCAACATGAATTACTGGACCTTGCTGCGTGGTGAGTTCCACCCTGATGAGCCTCACTGCCGAGAGGCCCAAGGCATTGTGCCGGTAGGGCGAGCGTGTGGCAAAGACCCCAATGCGGGTGTTCCCTCCCAAGCGTGGCGGCCGCACCGTGGCACTAGTGGCAGCGTGCCGATTGGCCGAGAACTCCCAGATGAGCCACAGGTAGTCGAACTCGTCGATGCCCCGCAGGCTATCGGGATTTCGGAACTCGGGCAAGAAGACTATGGTACCCTCCAGAGCGCTCACAATCCCACTTTGGCGCGGAATGCCAAACTTCTCCTTAAATGGCGAGTGGAATGTGGCGATGGGAGTGATTTCCATAATACTCAGTTGCGTTTATGTTTCAATATTTCAAAAGCTTTCTCAAGGATTGTGTCGCGGCCTAGGGCCACATCGGCGTCGGTCATATCCACCTTGACATCGGGCTCCACGCCAAATTCCGTCAGCTTGCCGTCAGGGCCAGTGATAGGCGCTGCCGAGAAGCGCACGCTCCAGCCATTAGGCAGCTCGCCAGTAAACGGCAGTCCGCAGCCGCCTCCAGTCACGTCGCCCACCACGGTGACGTTAGGCAGCGATTTCATGATAGAGACGAAATTGTTGGTCGCGCTGAACGAGCCGCGGTTGGCAAGCACCACCACGGGCTTGTTGTAATGCACGCGACCGCGAGCGGGCTCAAAATAGTATTCAAACGGCTCGGAGAACTCGTCGTGCCCCTTGCCCGTCTTGTGCTGAATGGAGCCTGCAAAGATGCGCTCGTCGATAAACCGCCCCACCAGTGTCTCGACATTGGTGAGATAGCCGCCGCCATTGTTGCGCACGTCGATGATGAGTCCGTCGCTCGTGGCCAGGTCGTTAAGCACCACATCGAGATTTCCATCGCCCACACTGCTCGAGAAGTCGCCATAGTACATGTAGGCATAGTTGTTAGCCAGAATCTGATATTTAATGCCCGAGGCGCGGCGGTAGTTAAAGTTGAGGTAATGCTCGTCGATGAGGCGCTCGTCGTAGTTCTCGGGATACTGCTCCCAAATCCAGTAGCGCGACACATCAAACGACGACACCAGGTTCACATGCCCGTCCTTGAGCTCCTTGAGCATGTCGCTGCACAGGTCGTAGAGCTCACGGCTGGTGATGTCTTTAGAAATCTTGCTGCGGTAGCGTGAGCGCACCTCCTGCCAGTCGATGTCTTTGTAGGCAAAGAAGCAGTAATGCTCATCGATGATGGTCCACAGCGCATCAAAATTGCCCATAGCGTCATCCTTCCACTCCACTTCCTCGTGGCAAGAAACCAGAGGCAGCAAAGCCACCGCGAGCAGCAATATGTTCAACCAGCGCTTCATTGATAAACCGACGATATTATATTGTTGTTCAACTTGTTTCTGTTCTTAACGCCAATGTTCAGGAACTCACCGCCAAGTCCTATCACGATGTAGTGCGTCATGTCGCGGGTGCTGATGTTGTTGACCCACGACGTGCTCACACGGTTGCGGTAGCCTATCCTGAGAATGGTGTTGCCCAGGTGCAGGTCGGCACTGAGCATGTGGTCAAGGTCGAAGCGGTTGCCCCACCAGCCCAAGTGTGCCAAGTTGCGGCGGTTGCCCAAGTAAATCTCATAGTAGGCCTCGTCATAATCGGGCGCAAAAAACACGCCCATCACAGGCAGCGCAGCTTGATAGCGCACGGTGATGGGCAATCGCTTGATGTGAGTGTTATAGATAGCCTGACCCAGCAGGCCCACGTTCCAATGGATGCGCGCCGAGGCCACATTGTTGCTGTTGTTAGCATTATATAGCACACCGCCACGCAACTGGGTGGCACCGCCAAGCTGGAATTGCAACCCTGGGGTGAGCACATCGCGCCAGCGGCGCATCATGCCCCAGCGGCCATCCACAATGAGCGAGTGCATGGTGTGGTTGCCGGCAGGGTTGTGGGTGTAGTCGTAGTCAATGCCCACGCTAAGCTGGCGTGTCCACCGCTCGGGCGCGAAGCCAGTGGCCTGCTGCGCCTCATAGCCCAGCGACATGGCGTGACCGCCATAGCGCACTGGCGAGAGGTAGGTGTCGAGCACCGAGGCGTGACCATATTGCGCCGAGATGACGGTTGCCACAGGTCGCAACGGTCTCTCGTCGCCACTGCCCTGCGCCACAGCACACTGGCAGCCCCATGCCAGTAAAAGCATGAACAAAAGAAACCGTATGTGACCCTTGAGTGTCATTAATTATTCTGTATTGTCTTCATCGTCAAAGAGACGTGTTTGCCCCGTGAGCTTGTCGAGCACTTCTTGCTGGCTGATGTCATCGCTCAGAGCGGGAGTCTCATCGCCAGCAGGCTCCTCATCTTGAGATTGAGGTTCCTCCTCCACAATGCGTGGCTCAAGCTCGGTAACCGCCTCCACATTATAGTTTGTGAGGCGCTTGCCCTTGGCATGGAAGCTCTTGACAGCGATAAACTCCTCGCCGTCAACTATCATGTTCTCACGGAAACTGTCGTCGCCACCAAATTTCACCTCAAAGCGAGGATATCTCTCATTGGTCAACAGGATGAGCGTCGATTCAGGATTGTCGCCTATCATGCGCTGCTTCTTGTTGTTGTCGTCGAGCGTGAAGCGCTTGAGATAGACATAACCCTGGTCGGCATCGTTGAGGATGGCGGTCCACACCATGCCAGCCTCATATTTCATGATGCGCAGGATGCCCTCCTCATAGTGATTGGTAGCCTCGCTGGTGGTAGTGTAGAAGTCGCCATTCTTCATTATCACTAGCACACGGTCGTCGCCGGCAAACTTGCCCAGCGAGATGCCGTGTCCCTCGTAGTTGAGACGCAGAATGTCCTGGTCAAACCACACCTCGCGGTCGCCTAGCGTGGAACGTCCCTGCTCCTTGAGCGTGATGCGGTGTATCTCGTTCTTAGTCACCATGTTGCCACGTGCAGTGCGGCCCTTGATGGCCAGGTCGGCAAGGTCGATGTCAAATTGCAGCACCCTCAGGTGCTTCTTGGGCTTGAGGGTGATGCGCAGCACCTCGGCTTCCCCGTTGGGGTTCACTGTAAACCACAATATCTTAGAACCTGGCTTGCCTTGCGTGAGGTCATATTCACGGTCGCGTGTGACGCCAGTGACGGCAAAGCGTTTCATGTAGGTGGTGCCGCCACGCCCGTCGGTATATAGCACATTGAAGATGGTGCGGTTGTCGTTGCGCTTATACACTGCCACATGCATCACATTCTTGCCCACATATATCTTCTCGGCAACCTTGACAACCTTGTATTTTCCGTCCTTGTAGAAGATGATAATATCATCAATGTCGCTACAGTTGCAGATGTACTCATCCTTCTTGAGCGAGGTGCCTATAAAGCCTTCCTGACGGTTGATGTAGAGCTTCTCGTTGGCCTCAGCGACCTTGCTGGCGACAATGGTGTCGAAGTCGCGAATGGTGGTCTTGCGAGGATGCAGGTGGCCATATTTCTTCTTCAGGTTCTCATACCAGTTGATGGTGTGCTCCACTAGGTGAGCAAGCTTGTAGTCGATGTCGGCAAGTCGCTCGTTGAGCATGGCTATGTAGTTGTCGGCCTTGTCGCTGTTGAACTTGACGATGCGCTTCATCTTTATTTCCATCAGGCGCAGGATGTCGTCGCGGGTGATGGCACGGTAGAACTGCGGCTTGAAAGGCTCCAGTCGCTTATCGATGTGAGCCACTGCGGCATCCTCATCTTTAGCCTGCTCATAACCGCGGTCTTTATAGATGCGCTCCTCGATAAATATTTTCTCGAGCGAGGCAAAGAATAGCGACTCCATGGTGTCGAGGCGCTGTATCTCGAGCTCACGGCGCAGAATGTCCTTAGTGTGATCGACGCTGAACTGCAGCAGGTGGGTGGCGGTGAGGAACTGCGGCTTCTCGTCCTTGATGACGCAGATGTTGGGCGAGATGCTGGTCTCGCAGTCGCTGAAGGCGTAGAGCGCGTCAATGGCCTTGTCGCTAGAGGTGCCGGGCTGCAGGGTAACGATAATCTCGGCGGTAGAGGAGGTGTTGTCCTCAACCTTCTTTATCTTGATTTTTCCTTTCTCGGCGGCACGCAAAATGGAGTCGATGAGCGTGCTAGTGGTCTTGCCGTAGGGCAGGTCCTTGACGAGCAGAGTCTTGTTATCGACTTTCTCAATCTTGGTGCGCACCCTCACGCTGCCGCCACGCTCCCCGTCGCGGTAGTTGTTCACATCCACATATCCACCAGTGGGGAAGTCGGGATAGAGATGAAACTCCTCTCCCTTGAGGTAGGCCACGGCAGCATCAAGTATCTCATTGAAGTTGTGAGGCAGAATTTTGCACGACAGTCCCACAGCGATGCCCTCGGCTCCCTGTGCCAGCAGCAGCGGGAACTTCACCGGCAGCGTGATGGGCTCGCGGTTGCGGCCGTCGTAGCTCATGGTCCAGTCGGTGACCTTGCTGTCGAAAGCCACCTCGAGGGCAAACTCGCTGAGCCTTGCCTCGATGTAACGAGGTGCGGCGGCACCGTCGCCAGTGAGTATGTTACCCCAGTTACCCTGGGTGTCGATGAGCAGCTCCTTCTGTCCCAGCTGCACCAGTGCGTCGCCTATCGAGGCATCGCCATGAGGGTGATAGTGCATGGTGTCGCCCACGATGCCGGCCACCTTGGTGTAATGGCCGTCGTCACTCTCCTTCATCACATGGAGGATGCGGCGCTGCACTGGCTTGAGGCCGTCCTCGATGTGTGGGATGGCACGCTCAAGTATCACATAGCTGGCATAGTCGATAAACCAGTTCTCATACATCCCCGACAGTCGCAACTTCTTGTCCTTGTCGGGGACCGCATGAACTGGCGATGCCGCTGGAGCCTCGGGCGAGCCCGATGAAGCAGAATTATCGGCCTGGGGTGATGAAACTGATGACTCAGTAGAATCACCTGACTCAGTAGAATCATTTACCCCCTTTGACTCCGTTGGCTCATTTAACTCCTTTGACTCATTTATGTTATTATCGTCGGTCATAGTCTTGATTTGTGGCTTTGCTGATGTGGCAAAAATTGCAACAAGCAGCAATTAATCGGCAAAGTTAATAAATTTTGCCGAAATATCCACGAGAAAACTAAAAAACTGCCTAATCTCTGCTTCGCAACAAGCAAAAAACGCCAGCAAAATCTACCAAAGGTCATAAAAAAAATGACTTAAAGTAGATTTTTCTCACTTTTTCTACTAAGAGAAGATTACATCGACAGCTCGCCAAAAACTTGAAAAAAACCACCACAAGGCAAGAAAAGGCAACATAGGTGGAGAGCCATAAACTTCGACGCACTTTATCAATCACATTCAAACATGACCATTCACTACAACTTTGTAATGCCATATATTTCTTGCAAAGCATTTTTTTTGTATTTTTGCACGATTTTTGTCAGGGCGAAATGTAGGGACAAGGCAGCCTTGGGCACACGTTCCTCGTTCCACCTATTAAAATAATAATAACCAATGAAATATAAAGAGAAGATAACTGCTGCATGGAAGTGGCTGTGCAAAGCTGCCAGCTGGATGATGAAGCCCATCACCCAGGACTTCAACTTCTTCCTGGCGATGTGGTTCATCAACTGCGGAGTGACGCTAGGCTACCTCGTGGGATGCTTCTATCTCGATGGCAATAACTGGGACCACGGACTGCGGTGCCTGGCACTGGGCACCTTTGTGAGCTACCTCTTGACGGTGGTGCTTCACCTGTGCCGCAAGCGCCCCATCAGGATGGTGTATAAGGGCATCATCTACTTCCTGGTGATACTCCTTGAGGCAACCTATATCTTTGTGAACCTCAACTTCGACATGGGCATTGGCGCTCGCCTGTTCACCCTGCTTGCGGAGACCACCGAGAGCGAGACCAGCGAGTTTATCACCACCTACGCCTTTGCCACCCCCAGCCTCTTCACCTACGCCATAGTCATTGTCATCATTGCCATTGTGGTTGTCGCCGAGCTGCTGCGCCATTGGTTCAGCAAGATTGCCAGCAACAAGGTAATGAAAATTGTGCTCACCGTGCTGCTGGTGCCTCTCATCCTCTTTGGCGCATACTATAGTCACAACTATGTGAGAATGGCAACGTGCAAGCACTCCAAAGACCTGAGCAACTGGGTCGCCAACTTTGGCACCAACGCCCTCGACAACGTGAGCAGTGTCATCTACTCCTTCAGCTACCTGAGCACCAGCCAAGCCGATGTGGCACATGCCATTGAGGTGACTCACGAGCTTTATAAGACCCCCATCGAAATCACCGAGCAAGACTCACTCAACGTGGTGATGGTCTTTGGTGAGAGCTACATCAAGAGCCATGCCGCCCTCTATGGCTATGAGCACAACACCACGCCCTACATGATCAAGGAGCGCGACCGTGGCAACCTCATCGTCTTCAACGACATGGTGAGCCCCTACAACGCCACCTCCACAGTGCAGAAGAACTTCTTCTCACTCAACGACATGTCGAAGAACCAATACTGGTATGAGAGCCCCACCTTCCCCGCTGTGTTCCACCATGCAGGCTACAAGGTGTATATCTGGGACATGCAGCGAGAGTATCAGAAGACCGAGCTTTACACCATCTCGGTCAACGCCTTCCTCTATAACGACACCATCGCCAAGCTGAGCTACGACGAGATGTCGTCGATACCCTACAAATATGACGGGCAGATGGTTGCCGACTTCATTGACAACTCCAAGGTGCCCCCTGGCAAGCATAACCTCTACATCTTCCACCTCAAGGGACAACACGTGAACCCCGCCTACCGCTATCCCAAGGGCAAAGGATTCAGCAGGTTTACTGCCGACTCCATACATCGCACCGAGGATTACATCACCACAGACGCTAAAAACTATATCGCGCACTACGACAACGCCACGCTCTATAACGACGCGGTGATGAAGGCCATCTTCGACATCTGGCGCGACAAGAACACCGTGGTCATCTACCTGCCCGACCATGGCGATGAGGCCTATGACTTCCGCGACCACTGCGGGCGTCAGGGTGGCACACGTGCCGAGCCCGAATACTTCCACTGCGACAACGATGTGCCCTTCGTGGTGTGGTGCAGCGACACCTTCATTGCCAAGCATCCCGAGCTGGTGAAGCAGATGCGCGACGCCGTTGACCGCCCCGGCATCAGCCTCGACGTGAGCGTGATGCTGCTGCGCCTGGGCGGCATCAAGACACAATATTACGACGCCAGCCGCGACATCTCAAGCCCTCACTACAAGCCCAAGAAGAGGATCGTCTATGACCGCTATGACTATGACGAGGTGGTAAATAAAGACAAGAAAAACAAAACCAAGAAATAACCAATGATGCGAATTGACATTCTCACCGTGATGCCCGAGGCGCTAGAGTCGCCACTGCACTGCAGCATTGTGCAGCGTGCCCAAGATAAAGGGCTGGTAGAAATACACATCCACAACCTGCGCGACTGGTCGCTGCGCAAGCACCGCAAGGTCGATGACTACCCCTTTGGCGGCGAGGCAGGAATGGTGATGCAAATCGAGCCCGTGTATCACTGCATCGAGCACCTCAAGAGCGAGCGCACCTACGACGAAGTAATCTTCACCTCGCCCGATGGACAGATGCTCGACCAGCCTCTTGCCAACCAGCTCTCGCTGGCACAGAACCTCATCATCCTGTGCGGACACTACAAGGGTGTGGATTACCGCATTAGGGAACACCTCATCACCCGAGAAATATCAATAGGCAACTATGTGCTCACCGGAGGCGAGCTCCCAGCAGCAGTGATCGCCGACGCCGTGGTGCGCCTCATCCCGGGAGCCATTGGCGACGAGCAGAGCGCCCTGAGCGACTCGTTCCAGGACAACCTTCTCGAGGCACCAGTATATACCCGCCCTGCCGAGTTCAACGGCTGGCAGGTACCCGAGATACTGCTCAGCGGCAACTTCGCCAAAATCGAGGAATGGAAAATGGAGCAAGCCCTCGCCCGCACCAAGCGGCTGAGGCCAGGACTGCTCGAAGACAAGTGAGAAATAAAACACCCAGGCAATAGAGCTGTCGAGAGGCTCAAATCACGAGTCCACTTCAAATAATAAAAGCACACGAATTAAGCGAATTACAACTAATTCTATTTCACTGATATTAAGTTTGTTGGTTTTGTCTTCCTTTGTTGTTTTGTTTGGTTTTCCCAAAAATCACGACATTTTAAAGTGGGCTCAAATTACTAATTATAGTTAAAGAAGAAAATTCTGTTGTAGATGTTTAGTATTATTGCTAACTTCGCACTTTTAATTAACGAGTAAGAAAACGAGAACGAAATGAAAATAAAAATCAAGCGCCCCAAGTGGCTACCACTGTGGCTAAACCTGCCATTCCTGCTTTTCCTGGCTTTCATCACGATGCTGCTATTCTTTGGCGAATACAACTACATGGAAATCTCCAAGCAAAAGTCTGAAATCAACAAACTCAATGCCCAAATCAAGAGCAAAGAGGACTCTGCCATGTACTATGAGAAAAAATTCCGCCAACTCGACACCGACCCCGAGAACCTTGAGAAACTGGCACGCGAGCAATATCGCATGAAACGCACCAACGAGGATGTGTATGTCACCGATATCAAGTAGAGACAATGAACAAGAACACTAAGCAAACCATAGGCAACACGCTGCTGTGCGTGTCGATGACGGCATTGCTCATAGCAGCCGTAGTACCCATCTTTATTACTTCCATGCCCTCGTGGCAACGCTACCTGCTGGCAGCTGGCGCCGCCGGCACTCTAGTGGCACAGTTCTTCATTCCTAGCCCCAGCGACGAGCTCAGGATAAAGCGCCTCTCAAGGATGAACGTGTGGGCCGCCATCGTGTATTGCGTGGCAGCCTACTGCTTGTTTTCCTCCAGCTTCGACATGCGACGCAGCTGGGTGGCTTTCCTGCTTGCTGGTGCCGTGCTGCAAATCTACTCCACCTTTATGCTCTCAAAACTCACTAGCGGGAAAACGAGCAAAAACGACGACAAAATCGACAATCAAAATGAATAAGTAAATGCTAAAAAATGTAGAAAACAGCTTTTATTGAATAGTATTTACTAACTTTGCACTTTGGTAGAAAATCAACTTATTCTAACAATGAAAATCATTAAATACATCATATCTACACTGGCACTTGTGGCTGCTTGCCACATGCCCGCTATGGCACAATCGTCAACAACACCCTACTCAAAGCTTGGATATGGAATCCTTAGCGACAACGCCACGGGCATGCAGCGAGCCATGGGAGGCGTGGGAATTGCCATGCAGAACGGCCGTCAAATCAACGTGATGAACCCTGCCAGCTACTCACAAGTAGATTCTTTAACATTCTTGTGGGACATGGGACTAGACTTGACCAACTGCTGGTCGAAGGAAGGCACAAAAAGCGGATATAGCCTGGGCGGGGGCCTCGACTACATCACCATGGAGTTCAGGCTCGCCAAGAACCTAGGCGCAGCCATTGGCATAGTGCCCTTCTCGAGCGTGGGGTACAGCTTTGGCGGCGATATCGACAACGGCACCGACTCACGGCTAGGCGCGGGAGGACTCTCTGAGCTCTTCGCGGGAGTGGGATACCAGCCATTCAAAGGGCTCTCTATAGGTGCCAATTTCTCTTACCTCTTTGGCTCTACCACCAACACCACCAACGTGTCATCCACCTCTAACACTCAGTTCATACGCAACCTCGAGGTGCGAGACTGGAACATGAGGGCAGGATTGCAATATGCCTTCAACATCTCTCGCAAGAACAAGGTGGTAATAGGCCTGACTTACCAGCCCAAGAAATCGCTACACGGCAACGCATTGGGCAGAATGGCCGACATCAACCAAGACGTCGTTGTTGACAATAAAGGCAACACCGTTATCGTCTATGACACCATCGCCGACATGTCTTTGAAAGGCAACTATGAGCTGCCTAACACCTTTGGCGTGGGCGTGAGCTACACCTACGACAACCGCCTGAACGTGGAGCTTGACTACACCTATCAGCAATGGTCTAAAGCCAAATACACCCCCATCGACTACTTTGAGGCCCCACAAACTAAGTGGAACAACCGCTGGAAAGTGGCAGCAGGCATGTCCTACCTGCCTAACCCTCGCGGCAACTACTTCAAACGCATGACCTACCGCCTGGGTGCCTTCTACAACAACGACTACATGAACGTGAACGGCAACGACGTGCGCGACTATGGCCTGGGACTTGGATTCTCGTTCCCTGCTCTGGCAGGCAACAAGACCCTCGTTAACCTGGGCGTGGAATGGCGTCACCGCTACACCGCCCCCACCAACCTGCTCAAGGAAGACTACCTCAACATCACTGTGAGCGTCAACTTCAACGAGATGTGGTTCTGGAAGAACAAGATTAGATAATGAGTGTTAAGTGCTAAATGGTCAAGATAATCTAGAACTTCTAGACAGTCTAGAAAATCTAGAAAAAAATAATGAAGCAGAGTAAGTACTTTTTTATTATTGCTATCTTAATTGTCATCTTGATAGCCTCGGGCTGCAAGGATGATGACGGCATCGCCGCCAACAAACAAATCGACGCTTCTAAACTGCCCACCATGGTCTCACACAACGTGCAGACCCTGCTCAGCGACTCAGGCATGACAAGATACCGCATCACCACCAAGACATGGCTGGCCTATGAGCAGCAGGAGCACCCACACTGGGTGTTCCCCGATGGACTTATCGCCGAGGAGCTCGACAGGAACTCCTTTGACGTGATAATGTCGATGCAATGCGACTCGGCACACTACGACCGCACCACACGCATGCTCAACCTCACCGGCAACATCACCATCCACGACAAGAATGGCGGGCAAATAACATGCGACTCGGCCTACTACGACGAGGAGAAAGCACTATGGAGCCTCAACAGCATGGTCACCATCACCAACAATGACGGCAGCAAGATAGAAACCAACCAGATGTACTGGGACCGCAAGGCCAGCAAGTATTATAGCGACTCTTTCATCAGAATGCAGGCGCAAGAGAAGATTCTTGAAGGCTATGGCTATGTGTCGAACGAGAAGCTCACCACCTATAAGGTGAACCGCGTGCAGGCCATAGTCCCCGTCAACGACACCCGGTTCCCCACTTTTAACTAACTCCTTTACACTGTGGAACAATTTACACCATATCTCATCCTTACCATCTCGGCCCTCGTGCTCTCGGGTTTTTTCTCGGGAATGGAGATTGCTTTTGTGTCATCTAACAAGGTGAAAGCCGAAATCGACATCAAGAAGGGAGGGCTAGTGAGCCAAATTCTGGCCATCTTCTACGACCACCGCGAGACGTTTATCTCCACAATGCTCGTGGGCAACAACATTGTGAACGTGGTGTATGGCATTGGCATCGCCTGGCTGCTCAAAGAGACCACCCCACTCGAGCAATGGCTCAACCACAACCAGGCACTCGTGCTGCTGGTGCAGACCATCATCTCCACGGCCATCGTGCTGGTGATGAGTGAGTTCCTGCCTAAAACCATGTTTCGCATCAACCCCAACCGGTCGCTGCGCTTCTTTGCTGTGCCACTGCTCTTCCTCTACCTGCTGCTCTACCCTATCTCGCAGTTCACCTCATGGCTGTCGGCAATACTGATGCGACTCTTTGGCATCAAGAACGAGAAGAAGGAAATCAGGCTCATCTCGGTGGGCGAGCTCGACGACTATCTGCAAGAAAACATCGACAAGAGCGAGGACGAGAACCGCGAGGTGGAGCGAGAAGTGAAAATATTTGAGAACGCCCTCGACTTCAGCGACACGCGACTGCGCGACTGCATGATTCCGCGCAACGAGATTGTGGGCGTTGACATCGCCGAGACCAGCCGCGAGGAGCTCAGCCAGCTATTCACCAAGTCGGGGCTGTCGAAACTGGTGGTATATCACGACGACATCGACAATGTGCTCGGCTTCATCCAGGTGAGTGAGCTCTTTAAGCCCGATGTGAACTGGAAAGACCAAATCAAGCCCGTGATCATCGCCCCCGAGACCATGCTTGCCAAGAAGATGATGCAAAACCTCTTGAAGGAAAAGAAAAGCATGGCCATTGTGGTCGATGAGTTTGGAGGCACTGCGGGAATGGTAACCCTCGAAGACCTGGTCGAGGAAATCTTTGGAGACATCGAGGACGAGCACGACCGCCGCAAGCTCATAGCACGCAAGACTGGCGAGAACACCTACGAGCTCTCGGGGCGCATGGAGATTGAGCGCATCAACGAGATGTTTAACCTCGACCTCCCCGAGAGCGACGACTACCAGACCATAGCCGGATACATCGTTAACCGCCTCGAAGTGATACCCAATCAAGGCGAGAAACACACCATCGATCAGTTCACGGTCACCATCACCAAGAAGAGCGGAGCGCGCCTAGAGCTTATCACACTCACCGTAAACCCAAGCGATAGCGACAATAACAACAACTAAAACAATCTCCACAAAAAACGATTACATCATTATGAAACAAGACCGATTTTGCGTAATTATGTGTGGTGGCGTGGGTAGCCGTTTCTGGCCCTATAGCCGCACTGCTAAGCCTAAACAGTTTATCGACTTCCTGGGCACAGGACGCAGCCTGCTGCAACTCACCTACGACAGGCTCGACGGCATCATACCAACAGAGAACATCATCTTTCTCACTAACGAGCGATATGCCAATATCATACAAGAGCAACTCCCCGACATCAAGCCAAGCCAGATTTTGCTCGAGCCAGTGATGCGCAACACTGCACCCTGCAACGCTTGGGCGGCATGGCACATCAAGGCCATCAACCCCAACGCGAAGATAATGGTGGCACCCAGCGACCACTTGATACTCAGGCAAAACGTCTTCAACGAATGTGTGGTCAAGGCTTTTGACTTCATCGACAACAACGATGCCATAGTCACCTTTGGCATAAAGCCTAACCGCCCCGAAACGGGATATGGCTACATTCAGGAAGGGGAACACATCAACGAGGCGTTCTCTAAGGTGAAAACCTTCACCGAGAAACCTAACAAGGAGCTTGCCAACGTGTTCCTCGAGAGCGGTGAGTTCTTCTGGAACTCGGGGATGTTCTTCTGGAGCGTGGATGCCATTATCAATGCCATGCGCACTCATGCTCCCGAGATTGCAGAGGTCTTTGACCACGCCGGCGACATCTTCAACACCAGCAGCGAGCAAGAGACCATCAACAGCCTTTATGGCACTTGCCCTAATGTCTCTATCGACTACGCACTCATGGAGAAGTCGAGCAATGTCTTCGTCGAGAAGGTAGATTTCGGGTGGAGCGACCTCGGCACATGGGGCTCTATATATGATAATGCGCCCAAGAACCGCGACGCTAACGTCACCCCTAACAGCAAGGTGCTCGCCTTCGACAGCCACAACAACGTCATCGCCTCTAAGGGCGACAAGCTGGTGGTGGTGTCGGGACTCAACGGGTATATCGTTGCCGACACCCCCGACGCACTGCTCATCGTGCCCATCAACGACGAGCAGAAAATCAAGACCTACGTCAACGAGGCAAAAACCCACTTTGGGGACAAATTCATGTAACCCAAGCGAGTCCACTTGAGAAATAAACAATAGCAAAGTAAACCGCTTTTAAATTACTGATAATCAATATCCTTTATTTTGCTGTTTCGGCTATTTTCAGAATCATATATGGAATTATTGAGGTGGACTATTTTGCCAAGTTCTTGAAAGCTATCACCTCTAAACTCAATCATATCACAATCGCCCCTCCCTAAAAGTGAGTGACCTTGACAGCACGCTTTTGGGGGAGGGATGATTTTTTGTGCTGAGCCAGCAATTCACACTTTCTAAAACACTTATCGCTATCAAAATCCTTTTATTTTCCTAAAAAAGAAGACAAATATGCAATATGAAAGTGAATTGTGAAAAGTTTTTATTATCTTTGCAGTTTGAAACAAAGATTTCTCACGGAATGAAAGTCAAGATACATCAAGAAGGCCAGAACATAATCTTTGTGTTGCTATTTATTTTGCTAGCAATCAACGTTCTCGCCTTTCTATTCATCGAACCAAAGGCTATCCCCATCACCCTGATGGTGATAAGCATCATCATGTTTGCACTTGTGCTGAACTTCTTTAGGCTGCCACAACGCCATTTCAAGGGCGAGAGCGACGGCATTGTCGTCTCTAGCGTCGATGGCAAAGTGGTGGCTCTCGAGGAAGTGTATGAGGGCGAGTACCTGCACCGCAACTGCATACAGCTCTCGGTCTTCATGTCGGTATTTAACGTTCACGCCAACTGGGTACCTCTCAAGGGCAAAGTGAAATATGTTAAGCATCATGCGGGACGCTTCCTGGCTGCCTATCTGCCCAAGTCGAGCACCGACAATGAGCGCTCGGCAATCGTTATAGAGAGCGCTAAGAATGGAGAGGACGTGCTGGTGCGACAGATTGCCGGTGCCATAGCACGCCGCATCGTCACCTATGTTGAGGCCAACGACCAGGTTGACATCAGCGACTTCATTGGATTCATCAAGTTTGGCTCACGGGTAGATATCTACCTGCCTCTCAACAGCGAGATTTTGGTGAAGCTGGGCGACAAGACTACTGGTGGCATCACACCCATAGCAAGGCTGAAATAGCGACTCTTTTTTTTGAGAAAAATGAAAATTCTGCAATCTATAAAGAACAATATTCCTAACACCATCACATGCCTCAACCTGCTGTGTGGGGCACTGGCGATAGCTACGGCATTTGACCCCTTCACTACTACAGCAGTAGCGGGGCTAAAGGGCTACCAGCTGGCTTTCGCCTTTATTGCCATGGGCGCGGTGGCCGACTTTTGCGACGGCCTTGTGGCACGACTGCTTCATGCCGTCTCGCCACTGGGCAAGGAGCTCGACTCACTGAGCGACTGCGTGACATTTGGCCTGGCACCGGCAATGATACTCTTCAACGTGATGGTCCCTGCCGGATGCCCACAATGGATGTGCTACGCCGCGATGATTATCCCCGTCTTTGGCGCACTGCGACTGGCACGCTTCAACATCGACACCAACCAGACCACCACATTCACCGGGCTCCCCATCCCAGCCAATGCCATTTTTTGGATAGGGTTCATCAACCATTATGCCACTCACCACACCATCAGCCCATGGATAGTGCTGGCACTAATTGTGGCATTATCGCTGCTCATGGTGTGCAACCTGCGCATGTTCTCTCTCAAGATTCACAGCTTTGGCATCAAGGAGAACTTCAGGCAATATGCGCTGGTCATTGCCACCATAGCCTTCTTGATTGTGGGCGGCATCTCGGGCCTGGCATGTGTGATAATTTTCTATGTCATCGCGTCGGCGCTGTTCCCCGAGAAATAATCATCACAATAATTGGCACGAAAGTTGCTAGTTGATGAATAACACGATTTTTTAGACATGTGGATTTTTGTTATCATATTGCTCCTGTTGTTTTTCTTGCTCTCACCTGCAATCAAGGTGTGGAGGGCTGTGCGCAAATTCCAGAACGACTACAACCAGGCAATGAACCAAGCCAGCAACAAGCAGCAAGCTAGCCCACAAGACGACGAGAAAGACGAAATAAAGGAACGTTATCGCCGCTACAGCGACGAGACAGGAGAATATGTGAGCTTCGAGGAAGTGGAGGGCAGGCCCGAGCCTCAACACCCAGGCCAAGAGCATCACACAGCATCAAGCTCAAGCTCCAAGTATCAAGACGAAATAGTGAGCGACGCCGAGTTTGAGGAAATCTAGCACTAGAAGTAAGAGTTAAGTGTAAAGTGTTAAGTGTTAAGTGCCTATCCTTGACTCTCTGAGCCATTCCCTTGACTTGACTCGCATAGACTCTTCTAGACTCTCCTAGCCATTCCTAGCCTCACCTAGTCACCTGCGGCACACAATCTTTTATAATAACTGGTATAGTCTCGACCTGCGCTGTGGTCGAGGTTATGGTTAGCTGCACCATACAGGCGCGGCAGTTGATGTCGCGCTGCTGGTCAAAGATGAAATTACCTATGCTGTAATAGATGGGAGCGCCTTTGTAGTGCTCCACGTTCTGCATGGTGTGGGGGTGGTGGCCTATCAGGCAGTCAGCACCAGCATCAATAAGGCGATGGGCGTGGGTCACCTGCTGGATAGCGGCACGCAGCACATGCTCCTGGCCCCAGTGCAGGCACACCACGATGTAGCTCTCTGGCTCCTGTTCTCGCAGCTGCCGCACCCTCTGCTCCAGCTGCTCAAAGCTCTCCTGGCTCACGCAAGGCTGGTCGGGGAGATAGGCAAAATTTTCCAACGCCAGCCTGAGCGACGCCACCACATACACTTTGCGGGGTCTAGTGGCTATGAGCACCGGCTGCGCAGCCTCGGCCATGCAGCGTCCTGCCCCTATGGGCACCATGCCAGCTTTGAGGATATTGTCGCGAGTGTCGAGCAGACCATTGCGGCCCTGGTCGATGCTGTGGTTGTTGGCAAGATTAAGGTGGGTGATGCCATGCGCACTGAGCACTGACAGCCACTCGGGTTCCCCTCTGAAGACAAAATTCTTCAGAGCAGGGCTCGTGATGGTGGTAACGGGGCACTCCAAGTTGGCAACAACGAGCTGCGAGCGAGCAAACACCGAGTCAACCGACGGCGAGAACAAGCAACTGGTATCGCCATGATGACGCTCGATAGCATGGCGCACACCACGGTCGAGCAGCACGTCGCCAGTAAAGGTTACCCTGAGCGTGTCGCTAGCATCAACGGCAGTGGCGGCAAGGGCCGCCACTGCTATCGTCATCACTTTAGCAACCCGTGCTATAGAAAAGGTACTCATTGTCGAGCATGGGCTTGTCGATGGGCACTATCACCTCTTTCATCCAGTTGGGAATGCCCTTGTTTGGCTGGTTCTTGAGCTCTTGCTGCCACTGCTCATCGGTCTTGCGAGGAGCGGCGATGTCTTCCTGGAACTCTCGATAGGAGAACACAGCACCGCGAGTGAGATAGAGATATCCACCTATCTCCACCACCACATAGATGCTGTGGGCAGGACCCACGGCCTCATAGAGCACGCTCTTCGAGGGGTTGTTGTCGGCATTAGCAGTATAAACGTCGGCAACGACAGCAATGCAGCGATCGGCACCTGTCACGCTCACGCTCCATTTAGAGCCTGGCTCGGCATCCATAATCTGAAGGGTCAAGTATTCAAACTCCGAACCTATCTTCCTGATTTTCACATACTCCTCCTCGGTGAGTGCCGTGCCGGCAAGCTCCTTGTTGCTCACACCGAGCAGGAACTGTGCTTGCTCGCGCATTTGGGTGGTGATAGACTCCATTTCGGGAGTCATCATGTTGTTTTTGGTCAGCACTTTGCTGGTCGCCTCGAGCAATTCAATAGCCTTTGACCAATAGGCCACATTGGGCTCCACATACCCCACCACATAGGGCTCGGGCAGGCCTCCACCGCCACACTCGGCTCCCATGGGCTGCTTGGCATAGAGGATGGCGTCGTGCTTGAGCTCGGCCCACGATGCCAGAGCGGTGTTGAGGTTTTTCTTCTCCCACGCCTGGTTAAGCATGAAATAAGGCATTTTGGTGTCCTTTGTAGTGAGCTCTTTGAGCGTGAGCATCCACATGTTAGCTACCGACGACGCCCAGTCTATCTCGTCCATTCGGGCTTGCATGCGGCTCATGTTTTCGGCATATTTGTCCCATTTCATGTCCTCCTTGAGTTCCTCGGTGAGAATGCGATAAGCGCCATTGGCACGCATGGCGGCAAGCACATCAAGGCCCTTGGGGACATCGCGCTTGGTGGGCAGGTTGTCATAGTCAACCATCTCCTGCAACACCTCGCCGTCGGGCTGATAGCGCTGCGGCATGAGGTTGATTTTGCAGTGGCTGCTGCGCTCATATTTTGGGCGTATGCGGGTTTGCGCCTCATCTTTTGCCTCGATTTTCTCCTTCACACGGTCTAAGTGGGTTGTGCTGGTCATGAGCTTGGCGATGGTGGCACCGTCTTCTTTCATTATGTCATACACCTGCAGCATGCTCAGGTTGTCGGGGGCACCCATCAGGTAGGCGATGGGCTCGTCAATGCTCTTGTAGGTCTTGGTGAACTTGGCACTCGACCCTATCTCGCTGGCTATCAGCAGAGCGGCACGCAGCTGGTCGGGCTTGTCGCTGCCAAAGGGAGCATTCTGTAGCCACATCATTCCCATGAAATAGCGCTTTAGGGCATTGCTGCGTGTGTAATGGCCACGAGGACGGTAGGTGTCGTAGATAAACTTCACCTGCTTATAATCTAGGAAGTCGGAATAAGCACTCGTGGCGGCCTTCACGTTAGCAATCTCCTTTTTAGCCATGGCAGCATATTTCTTGGGCACCGTGAGCGACTGCTTGCCGGTGAACAGCGCATGGGCGATGGCAAAATAGGTAGCACTGCGCTGGGCTGCCTCACGCAGGTTGCCCTTGCTCGACGCTGCCTTCTGCATCATTGCGGTGTAGAGTTGCTTAGTGTAACTGGTCATCACACCCAGCATTTTGCCTTCCTCCATCTTGCGAAGCATGTAGTCAAAATACATGTGGTAGGTTTGCAGGTATAGGTCGGTAGTGACAAAGCTCGGGAACTCGTGATAGTCGTTGTTCTCATAGATATGGAACAACTGTTCTTTTTCATCGGGAACAATGGCAAAGCCGTTACTGGCGAGTTTTGCCGACAAGTCGCCAGGCATCTCGGTCATCTGCAACGGGTTGGCAAGGTTTGCCAGGTTGGGACCACGCTGGGGATGAGTCTTGGTGCCAGTAATGACAAGATTTTGGGCAACAAGCTGCTTCTCGGCTTGTTCTAGCCTCTTGAGAAACGCCTGCTCCTCGGCTGTAAAGGTGATGGGGGTGGTGATAGCGGGAGCAAAGTTATCTTTCTCCTTATCCCAATATAGCCCCGCACGCTTCTCGGCCACCTCGGTGTACCACGAGGTGGCATCAAAGAGCCGTCGCAGCTCCGAGGTCATGATAAGCTCGCCTTGACGTGCGCCTAAGGCAGCCTTGAGCACTCTAATCTCATAGAGATTAAGACGCGACACATCCATGTTAAGGTCGATGCCGCCATTGAGTTTCTCAACATCGACATTGCCATTTCCTGGCAACACCAAGTTGACAGGTTGCTGCTCTTCTTGAGCCCAGAGGCCAACCACCGCAAGCAGCGAAACCATCAGAAATAAACATGTTTTTTTCATCATTTCTAGTTTTGCAGATTATTGTTCGAGTGAATTATAGCAGTCATCAAGATTGTCGCTCGTTGCCACAAGCGAGTGAAAGCCCATACCAAAGCCTTTCCAGGTGTAATTGCTCACGACATAGCCATCAGCAGTCTGCTCTATGGCACGCAACATGTGGCCCACAACAGCAAAATCCACCAACTCCCCTCCCAGGCGGCTGCCTAGCCACAACGGACGCACCTTGCCACCAAAGTTCTTGAAAATGAACACCCTGCGGCTCGCTGTGGTGAAATATCGTGAGGCCTTGAACACGCCCACCACGGCATCGGTGGAGCCGTCACCGTCGATGTCGCCAGTGGCAAAGCGATAGACGGGATAGGGTAACGGCCATGTGCTAGTGACAAAGCCACTGTCGGTGCTCAGCGTCAGGAGCCACAGGCTATCACTCTTTTGCTCTATGCCAAAGTGTTGAGCTCTAGTAAATTGAGTACAAAAAACTATGGCAATCAACACCGTGGCGACTCTAACAACTTCGCCAGTAGTGGATTGCCATATTTTCTTGAAGAATGGCATAATGGAGAGAGATGGATTAAGGCTTTGAAGCCTTTTATTGTGAATAGATTAGTCTAGTATCAGCATGGCGTCGCCGTAGGCTCCAAACTTGTAGCCTTCCTCGGCAGCCACTTTATAGGCAGCCATCACATGGTCATAACCTCCAAAGGCGCATGTCATCATCAACATCACAGAGTAAGGCATGTGGAAGTTGGTCACTAGCGCTTCGGCAGTCGTGAAATCATAGGGAGGGAATATGAACTTGTTAGTCCAGCCGTCAAAGGCCTTGATGTGGCCATTCATGCTCACCGAGCTCTCCATAGCGCGCAAAGTAGATACTCCCACGGCACACACCTTGTGCTCATGGTCACGACGGTCGTTGATGCGCTCGGCCACGCCCTCAGGAATAATCATCTGCTCACTGTCCATGCGATGCTTGGTGAGGTCTTCCACATCAATGTTGCGGAAACTCCCCAAACCAATGTGAACAGTGATATACTCATCTTGAATGCCCTTGATTTCCATGCGCTTAAGTAACTCGCGGCTGAAGTGCATTCCGGCAGCAGGAGCCACCACCGCTCCCTCGTTAGCAGCGAAGATGGTCTGATAGTCCTGCTCATCCTCGGGTTCTGCCTCGCGGCTTATGTAATAAGGCAATGGAGTGCTTCCCAAAGCATAGAGGTTGGCCTTGAACTCATCGTGCGGACCGTCATAGAGGAAGCGGAGCGTGCGACCACGCGATGTGGTGTTGTCGATCACCTCGGCTACCATACCCTCATCGAGACCGAAATACAACTTATTGCCAATGCGTATCTTTCTCGCCGGCTCTACCAGCACATCCCACAGCTTGTTGTCCTGATTGAGCTCACGCAGCAAGAACACCTCAATCTTTGCTCCAGTCTTCTCTTTGTTGCCATAGAGCTTGGCAGGAAAGACGCGGGTGTCGTTAAAGACAAACGTGTCCTGATCGTCGAAATAGTGAATAATATCCTTAAAAATGCGGTGTTCTATCTCACCACTCTTGCGATGCAGCACCATCAATCTTGCCTCATCACGATTCTCGGCTGGGTGTAACGCGATTAAATCGCTAGGCATTGCAATATTAAATTCCGATAATTTCATGTGTTACTGAAACGATATTAATATATATATGTTATTAGACTAATAAACTTTATAAAAGTTAAATGCAAGGCTCTTAATTAAATCTGCGATTGGCGAGACTTGCACAACTCGCGCCTCTGAGCCTGCTCGGCTTTGCGCTGACGGGCTATAGCACGGTTCTTCTCGCGCTCACGCTCAAGGCGCTCCTGCTCGGCACGGTCGGGAGAGACCATCCCCTCGGTCTCAAGCCTTGATATGAGGTGCTCTACGCTCTCGCACTGGTCAACAGTGATCTCGCCCACGCGAGTGCGTCGCAGTGCCGTCAAGTGAGCGCCACTGCTCAATGACACCCCGATGTCGCGAGCTAGAGCACGAATGTAAGTGCCCTTGCTGCACACCACACGTATCACCAACTCTGGCTCTTCAGGAAGACCACACTCTAGCAGCTCTATCTCATCGATGACAAGAGTCTTGGCGCGTATCGCCACATCCTTGCCTTTGCGTGCCAGCTTGTAGGCAGGCTTGCCATCGACCTTGCACGCCGAGAAGGCCGGCGGCACCTGCTCAATGGTGCCGGTGAACTGCTCCTTGAGGGTTCTCTCCACCTGCTCGCGAGTGATGTGCTCCCAAGGATAGGTAGCATCTACTGGAGTCTCGAGGTCAAACGATGGCGTGGTCTCGCCCACACGCAGGTGAGCCACATACTCCTTCACACCAGCCTGCAACTCCTCGATGCGCTTGGTGGCACGACCAGTACACACGGTGAGCACACCAGTGGCAAGGGGGTCGAGCGTGCCTGCATGCCCCACACGCAAGCTCTTCACGTCAAGACGCTTGCGAAGACGAGCACGCACCTTCTTCACCACCTCAAACGAGGTCCATCTCAGTGGCTTATCTACATAAAATATTTCGCCTTCTATAGGATTAAGCATAAAAAAATATATGTGGCAAGTATTTCTAGTCAACCATCTGCAATGAATGGCCTGTGAGTAGTAACACCAATATCAAGCCGCCCACAATGATACGATACCAGCCAAAGGCCTTGAAACCATATTTGGTGAGAAACGAGATGAAGAACTTGATGGCGAGAATGGCAACTATGAATGCCACCACGCAACCAATGAGCAGCACATCTAAGTGCTCGGTCAGAGCTGCACGATACTCCTCGTTCATAAGCATCTTCATCAGCTCATAGCCGGTAGCTGCTGCCATGGTGGGCACTGCCAGAAAAAATGAGAACTCGGCGGCAGTCTTGCGTGTCAACCCCTGCTGCATGCCACCTGCTATGGTGGCAAACGAGCGCGAAGTGCCTGGAATCATCGAGATGCATTGATACAGGCCTATGGTAAACGCACGGCGCTCGGTCAGGGGCTTGTCCTGCTTATTGTCAAACCACTTATCTACAAAAAGCAGCAACACACCCACAGCCACTAGCATCACGGCCACAACCCACACGTTGCCCATGAGTTCCTCAATAAAGTCGCCCAGGGCAAGGCCTATCACAGCAGCAGGAATGAACGCCACCAGCAGCTTCCAGTAGAAGTCATACTTCTGAAGAAAGGCTTTCCAGCCGGTAGCACCATCTTCCACCTTTTTAAGCACAAAAAATCGCTTCCAGTAAAGACACACCACCGACAATATCGCCCCAAACTGAATTATTACCGTAAAGGCGTTCACAAACTTGTCGTCAATGGGCACACCAAGCATGTTCTCGGTAATAATCATGTGGCCAGTAGATGACACAGGCAAAAACTCGGTCAAACCCTCAACTATCGCAATGATGATTGATTGTATCCAGTCCATTATATTATTGTCTTAATGCTAAAAGAGAACTCACTTCTAGCACCATGATTGTAATATTTTTATCACTCACTATTTCCCTTTAACAATGACGTTGCCTGCAGGGTCATCACCACCATTGATGTCGAGTGGCGAGGTCACATCATCATCTCTCTTGCCCTTGTAAAGTATTGCGGGTATCATGCACAAGAACCCCAGGAACGTGATAAATGGGGCCACAACAATGCGGGTAGAGCTAAACACATCATCATTAAAAGTAGAACCCTCATTGCTGCTACCACTCATCAAGAAAAAGCCCACAACGATAAGCAGAACACTCACACCCATCAATATATAATTCATCTTGCGCATAGGCATTGGCTCCTTCTCTACTTTTGAGTTTTTAGTTTGAGATTTTACATTTGTTGGAGCTTGCGAGCGAGTTCCTGCCACACCGGCAGCACGCTGAGAAGCATTCTCATTAGTCTGTTTCTTAGTGATTGCCATTTTATTATTATTCTTTAATTACCATTATACAGGCCCCATTTTAACATGAAACCTTTCACTCTGCAAAATTACAACCTAAAAAAGCGTTTGTCAATATTTTAACACAGTTTTTTTCACTAAAAGCCTCAAAAAAAGAAAAGAACATAAAATACAGAAAGAAAGGAAAAGGAAGGAAGAAGGAAAGAAGGAAAGGAAGAAAGGAAGGAAGGAAGGAAGAAGGAAAGAAAGGAAGGAAGAAGGAAAGAAGGAAAGGAGGGAAGGAAAGGAGGAAAGGAAAGGAGGGAAGGAAAGGAAAGAAGGAAAGGAGGGAAGGAAAGGAAAGAAAGAGGGAAAGAAAGGAAAGAGGGAAGAAAGAAAAGAAAGGAAAGAAGGAAAAAGGAATGAAGAAGGGAAGGGAAGAAATTTTCTTACCATCGAGGTGGTGGAGTATAGTGCTCTGCTCCTGACTTCGGCACTTTTTTCTGCCATCGCATAGCAGGTATTGATAATCAGTATTTTAACTTCTTTTTGTGGGTGAATCTGGGTGAATCAAGGGTGATTTGAATGAAAAAAATGCTTAACTTTGTC